>Ga0214925_100015_pt1 | contig 215417 bp, 188 predicted proteins | sample Stichaenrichment_FD_168299 | JGI IMG/M metagenome (GOLD analysis project Ga0214925, IMG submission 168299) | Xylose enriched microbial communities from anaerobic bioreactor in Madison, Wisconsin, United States - 63SRT | ecosystem: Engineered > Bioreactor > Anaerobic > Unclassified | place: USA... | reverse complement strand
AAGGGAGAAGCAGAAGAGGAAGGTAGCCCGCATCCATGAGCGGATAGCCAACCAGAGGAAGGACGCCATCCACAAGGCAACAACCTCGATCGTCCGCGAGAGCCAAGCGGTCGCCGTCGAGGACCTGAACGTCAGAGGGATGGAGAAGAACCGCCATCTGGCAAAATCCGTCTCAGACGCCTCCCTGTCAGAGATGGCCCGCCAGCTGGAATACAAGTGCGCCTGGCATGGCCGTGGCTTTGTAAAGGTGGGCAGGTTCTACCCATCAAGCAAGACGTGCTCCACCTGTGGGCATGTGCTCGATGAGCTGCCGCTCTCCGTCCGTGCATGGACCTGCCCCGTATGCGGGTGCCGCCACGACCGCGATCTCAATGCGGCCCTGAACATCGCGCGGGAAGGAGCGCGGCTTCTGAATGAAGCAGACGGTACCGCAGGGCTTGCGGGAACCGGGGACGCGAAAGCGTCCCGAACGCTCGTGGAGCAGGCGTAAGACCGGCTTCCGCCGCAAGGCGGAGGAAGGCTATCTGCGTCGAAGCGAGAATCCCCCGGCTTCAGCCGTGGGGAGTGTCAACTACCTGTGCATCTCAGCCTATTCCTATCCGATGCTTGCCATCTACAATGCAGGGGCCGCACTCTATCGCAGCTTCGGCAAGGCGAGCACGACGATGTATATCTCGATCGTTTCCAACATCGTGAATGTCGTCGGCAACTGCATCGGTGTCTTCCTGCTGCATGCCGGTGTCGAAGGTGTCGCCTGGCCCTCACTCATCTCCCGCACGCTCTCTGCCGTCCTCATCACTATGTTCTGCTTCTCCGAGAATAATCCGGTGCAGTATGTGCGCTCCTGGATCTTCAAGATCGATGGGGAACTCCAGAAGAAGATCCTGCGCATTGCCGTTCCGAATGGCATCGAGAGCGGCCTCTTCCAGCTCGTGAAGGTTGCACTTTCGAGCATCGCCGCGCTCTTCGGAACCTATCAGATTGCCGCAAACGGAGTGGCGCAGAGCATCTGGACCATGGCAGCACTTGTCTCGGTCTCGATGGGACCGGCATACATCACGGTCATCGGACAGTGCATGGGAGCGTGCGACATCGAACAGGCAGAGTTCTACTTCAAGAAGCTCACGAAGATCACGCTTGCCTTCTCGATTGGCTGGAACATCCTGATTTTTGCGGTCACGCCGCCGCTTGTGGGGCTCTATGCCCTGAGCGAGGAGACAAAGCGGCTCACGATCCAGCTTGTCCTCATCCACAATGTCTTCAATGCGCTTGCCTTCACGTTCGCAGATCCTCTGGGCAAGGGACTCCGTGCGACGGGAGATGTATTCTTCACGACAGCTGTCTCGCTCTTCACGACCATCGTCGTGCGCCTTCTGTTCTCGATCATTCTCGGCATCTGCTTCAACATGGGCGTCATAGGCATTGCCCTTGCTATGGGCATCGACTGGACCGTGCGCGGTATCATCTTCTGGGTGCGCTTCAGGCGCAGTGCCTGGAAGAAGTGCCACGTGATCTAGGCAAGCAATTCATCGTACAGATAGGAGGATGCAGCTCATGCAGAGAGCTGCATCCTCTCTTTTCCTAATCCTCTTCGTTGCGCGCAAAGAACGACGCGGCGTTCTGGAAGAACATGGCCTCTGCGATGTCCTCTCCGAAGCGTCTGGCAACCAGAGCATGGAAGGCTGGCATGTCCTGTGCACCTGAGAGCCAGGACGGCGTCGTGGATCCATCGAAGTCGCTGCCCAGAGCGATGATGTGCTCGCCTCCGAGCTCGAGGAAGTGGTCAATGTGATAGCTCATCTCATCGAAGGTGACGTCAGGCTGGCCTGAGTCTTTGCCGCTTCCCTGGTTGAAGCGATCGGCGATGAAGGAGCGGCAGTAGTTGATGCCGACAAGGCCACCGCGGTCCCTGATAGCCTCGAACTCGTAGTCCGTGAGGTTGCGGGGATGAGCACAGACAGAGCGGCTGTTGGAATGCGTCGCCACGAATGGACGGGTGGCATGGGACAGGACATCCCTGAAGCCGGCATCGTTCAGGTGCGAGACATCTGCCACGATATGGAGCTCCTCCATGCGCTTCAAGGCCTTGATGCCGAAGGAGGAGAGGCCTTCTCGCGTGTCGTTGCCTGAGCCGATGCAGTTCTGCCCGTTCCAGGTCAGGGTGATCATCTTGACGCCGTCAGAGCGCATCTCATCCAGGATGGAGAGGCCATTCTCGAGAGGAGAGGCATTCTCGACCGTGAGCATTGCGGCAATACGTCCATCCGAGAAGGCGTCCTCCACCTTCCTGCCATCCAATACCTGGCAGACCTCTGGTCTGTGCTCCTCGAGCTGTTCCCTGAAATAGGATGCGACCTTTCGGTAGAACTCATGCGGCTTGAGTCCTGTCTTTGAGAGGTCATCTGGCACCCGGACCGCAAAGCACTGGCACCAGCTTCCTGCCTGCGCCATACGCCCGAGCGAAAGCTGCAGGCTGTTATGCGCGAGGTCGTCTCCCTCTCGTGCATTCGAGGCAGAGCGTGAAAAGGGCTCCACGTCGTGCATAGAAAGACTGTCCAACGTATCGCAATGAAGATCGAAGATGCGGATGCTAGCTGCTGCCATATCCTTCTCCCAGCTCGCTATGCGTCATATCTGATGCTCTGATTCTATGCCAGCATCAGAGGAGGTGCCGATATAGCCTTCTTGCGCCAACAGACAGCAATATGCATCTGAGCAGCTTGCTGCCACCATCCGCTTTGGGCCTGACTCAAGAGTGCATCTGGACTTATCATGGTGCGGAACAGACGAGAGGGAGGATGGCCTCATGGGCGAAGACGCAAAGCTTGATGTCTCTGCTGCGGCCCAGGCTGGCAGAGCGACCAAGGGTGAAGACAAGCTTGGCAGGCTCTGCGACGAGGTGGACGCAGACACCCGCAGCCGAGAAGGATCTCCAGAAAGCCAGCCCGAGTTCGAAGAGCTTGCGCGCACGGTCTGGCGCCTGAGACAGGCCGATGGCTGCCTCTGGGACCGGGTGCAGACGCATGAGAGCATAGCAAGGAACATGATCGAGGAAGCCTATGAGGCAGTGGACACCTTCCAGGCGCACGATGATGCGCATATGCGCGAGGAGCTCGGCGATGTGCTTCTGCAGGTGCTGCTCCATGCGCAGATTGCGGCCGATGAAGGCTCCTTCGATATCCACGACGTCTGTGGGGATCTGAATCGGAAGCTCATCCGCAGGCATCCGCATGTATTCGGAACGCCTGAAGGAGACGTGCCCCGCGTCTCAGCAGAAGGCACTCAAGAGGTGCCGGACATCTGGGACAAGGCAAAACGTGAAGAGCGCGAAGCGAAGGGCGAGGCCACCGGCGAGGAGCCTGGACTTCTTGATTCTGTGCCCATATCGCTTCCTGCCCTCATGCAGGCCCAGAAGATATCGAAGCGTGCTGCCAAGATGGGCTTTGACTGGAAGACCACAGATGATGTCTGGGACAAGGTCAATGAGGAAGTGGGGGAGTTCGAAGCTGAGCCCTCTGGCTCCGAGCGCGCCTTCGAAGAGTTTGGCGATGTCCTCTTCTCGCTTGTCAATGTCGCACGCAAGGAGCATATCGACGCAGAAGCGGCACTGGCCTTCGCGAACCGCAAGTTCCGCAGCCGCTGGGCTTCTATGGAGCGTGCTGTCGAGGCTTCAGGAAAGCCTCTGGATGCATGCTCCGATGAGGAGTTCGACCAGCTCTGGAGGCAGGCAAAGCAGGAAGAGCGGGGACAGTAATCCAGTGCAGAGATTCCATCCCGTAGTGAGAGCGATAATCCCCATTGCATCATGAATGAAAGAGCCTCTCCCGTTCTCTGATGGAATGGGAGAGGCTCTCTATTGCAATCAGTGAAAGGAAACGATTACGACAGGAGCATGCGGTCGTTGGCAAGCTCGCCGCCCGAGACCTCCTCGAACTTCGTCAGAAGGTCTGCGACCTTGAGCTTTGCCTTCTCTTCGCCGCGTACATCGTAGATGACCTGGCCTTCATGCATCATGATGAGACGGTTGCCGAGCCTGATGGCGTCGTGCATGTTGTGTGTCACCATGAGGGTCGTAAGGCCGTTCTCGTCGACAAGCTTCTGCGTGAGCGAGAGGACCTTGGCAGCCGTCTTCGGGTCGAGGGCTGCCGTATGCTCGTCGAGCAGGAGCAGCTTCGGCTTCTTGAGAACTGCCATGAGAAGCGTCAGCGCCTGGCGCTGTCCGCCAGAAAGCAGTCCCACCTTCGAGGTCATGCGCGTCTCAAGGCCGAGGTCGAGTTCCTTCAGGCGGTCGACATAGCTTTCGCGCTCGGACTTGCCGATGCCCCAGGCAAGGCCGCGGTGCTGGCCCCTGCGTGCGGCAAGGGCAAGATTCTCGTCGATCTGCATGTCAGCTGCTGTGCCGCGCATGGGGTCCTGGAAGACGCGTCCCAGATCGGCTGCACGCTTGTATTCGGGCAGGCGCGAGATATCCTGTCCATCGAGCTCGATCGTGCCGCCATCAGGCGGGAAGACGCCTGCGACGATGTTCAGGAGCGTCGATTTGCCGGCGCCATTGCCGCCGATGACCGTGACGAAATCGCCGTCTGCAAGATCGAGGTTCACGCCGCGCAGAGCCGGCTTCTCGTTCACCGTGCCCTTGTTGAAGGTCTTTGTGACATTCGTGAGCTTGAGCATCAGCGCTCGCCTCCCTTCGAGTAGGAGAGACGCTGCTGCCTGCGCTCCAGGATGACGGGAATGACAAGGGCAAGGGCGACGATGATGGCAGAGAAGAGCTTCATATCGTTTGCGTCCATGCCCATCTGGAGGACGATGGCTCGGATCAGGAAGTAGACGACAGAGCCGACGACCGCGGAAGTGAGGCGGCTGCCGAAGGCTTGGAGCTTGCCCGGGGTGAGACGGCCGAGCACCTCGCCGATCACGATGGCAGCAAGGCCGATAACGATGGCACCAGTGCCCATGTTGATGTCAGCGTACTTCTGGCTCTGGCAGACAAGAGCGCCAGAAAGACCGACAAGGCCGTTCGAGATCATGAGGGCAAGAAGCTTCGTCACACGCACATCGATGCCGAGAGCGCGGCACATATGCTCATTCTGGCCTGTGGCGCGTAGGGCAGAGCCAATCTCGGTGCCGAAGAACCAGTACAGAAGCACGATGCAGAGCACGGCGACCAGGATGCCGATGATGAAGGATGCGACGCTCTGGGAGACACCCAGAAGCGAAGCAAGACGGGTGAAGACGGTGTCGACATTCAGGAGAGGAACATTGGACTTGCCCATGATGCGCAGGTTGATGGACCAGAGGGCAATCTGAGTAAGGATTCCTGCAAGGATTGCAGGGATATCGAAGACCGTATGGAGCAGGCCGGTGACAGCGCCTGCAATGATACCGGCAAGGGTGCCAAGAAGAATGGCGAGAAACGGATCGAGGCCAAGCGTGACCGATGCGGTCGCGGCGACGCAGCCGCCCAAGGCAAAGCTGCCGTCGACGGTCAGGTCGGCGATATCGAGCATCTTGTAGGTGATGAAGACGCCCAGGACCATGATGCCCCAGAGAATTCCCTGGTAGACGGCCCCGGTAAGAGCGAGAAGCATTGAGATTTCCTCCTTTTCCAAAAGCATGCCCGGCGAAAATGGGCCGGGCACAGAATAGAGCAGCGATACTGGACGGCAGGAAGGTCCTGCCAGAGCTCTGTCCTCTTACTGGATGACAGAGAGGTCGACGCCTATCGCTTTCGCGGTCTCTTCGTTCGTCGAGAGCGTGCACTCCTTGGCATCGAGCGTCTCGATCGGCATGTCGGCAGGTTTCGACTCGCCCTTCAGGATCTTCACAGCCATCTCGCCCGCCTTGTAGCCAAGCTTGTTGTAGTCAATGCCGTAGGTGGCAAGGCCGCCATTGTCGACCATGCCCTTCTCTCCGCAGATGACAGGAAGCTTGTTCTCATTGGCGACCATAGCGACTGTCGTCATTCCGGCAGCGATTGTGTTGTCCGTCGGAGCGTAGCAGGCATCGACCTTGCCGACCATGGACTCGACGACCTGCTGGATCTCGTTCGAGCTCGAGACCGAGTAGCGCGTGACCTCGAGGCTGCGCTTGGCTGCAGCCTCCTCTGCCATCTGCACCTGGACATCGGAGTTGGATTCGGCCGTGCAGTAGAGGATGCCGACCTTCCTGGCATTGGGAAGGAGCTGGACAAGCAGATCGAACTGGTCGTCGACCGGCGTGAGGTCGGAGGTGCCCGTGACGTTGCCACCAGGAGCATCGTTCGAGGCGACGAGGCCGGATGCGGCAAAGTCGGTGATAGCGGTACCGACGATGGGAATCTCGATCGTGGCACCTGCCACTGCCTGGGCAGCAGGGGTGGCGATGGCAAGAATCAGGTCGTCGCCGTCGTTCACGAGCTTCTGCGCGATGGTCTGGCAGGCAGACTGGTCGTTCTGCGCATTCTGCTGGTCGATCGTATAAGAGATGCCCGAATCGTCGAGCGCCTGGACGAATCCCTTGTTTGCCTGGTCGAGCGCTTCATGCTCGGTGAGCTGCAGGACACCGATCTTGAACTTCTTTTCGCCGCTTGTGCCGGAGCATGCAGCAAGGCCGGCTGTTGCCATAAATGCTGCAGCACCTCCGAACATTGCAAGTGCGCTGCGACGTGTGATATTTCTGGCCATGCTGACAGCCTCCTCATTGTGAGCGTGCCGCCCGCAGCGCAGACAGGCTTCAGCAGAAGGCCATGCCGGCTCCATGAGCGGCGCAGGATTGATACATGAACAGATGCTATTTTCATGAGAGGGCACAGGTAGAGTAGGAGCTGCAACTGATAACGAGCATTTAACCGCATGGATAAGGAACTGAGCAGTCAGCTTTATCGCATCGGCCGCAGCATCCTGGCGCACGAGATAGCCGACATTCATGATCTCATCGGTCTCGAGCGGCACCGGAATGATGCCACGGTCAGATGGATAGACCCCCATTGCGGTGTTGTAGCCATCATGCTCCGACAAGAGGCGCGCCAGAAATCCGTTGTCGCTGAGCGCGACATGGCTGTGGCAGGAAAGGTCGGCAGGCGGCTCCTCTGCGAAATAGGCCGACCCTTCCGTGCCCTCAGATGGGCGAAGCGCGTCACGCCTGCCAGCTCTTCGGGCCTGATGCTTTCCTTCTGCGCGAGATTGCTGCCGGCGCGGAAGAACATGTGCGGACACGCGATGAACAGCAGCCTGAATTCAAGGCCATTCGATTCGATGGAGTGCCCTGCGACATGCCTGTTGTAGTCGTTCAGGTAGATGATGCCCACCGAGCTCCTGTGGTCATGGAAATCCTGGATCACCTTGATGGTGCTCGTCTCGCTCAGGGTGAGATGGCAGGCACGTTCAGCGTGGGCATCGAGCAGGACGCCGAAGGCTTCGACGACGACTTCGTAGTGCTGAGACGATACCGCAAAGCGCATTTCGGATTCGCCGCCCTCGGTGAAGCGTGACAGCATGAGATCTGCCTGATCGACGGTCTGGCGCGCGCAGCTCATTGCCTCGAGGCCCTCGTCGGTGGGGCTGACGCCGCGGCTCGTGCGCTTGAAGATCGTGATTCCCAGCTCGCGCTCAGCGTGCCTGCAGTGCTTGGTGTGAGCCCATCCATCTTTGTCCTTGTTGCCTGGATAGCACGCACCCGCAATGCCCCGCTCGGAAAGCTGATACTGCTTGCGGTCGTCGTGGCGCTTGGCTGCATGAATGGTCTTGCGCTGATCGCCTGGCAGCCGCTGCCGCAACGGATGCAACAAGAAGCATGACGGAACAGCAGATCCAGACCGCCCGCCCATGCACCCAGGATGCGTGGCTTTCATGAGCTGCCTAGATACGAGACCAGCCATGCAGCAGCCGAGCATGTCAATTGCTGGAGCTTCGATCAAGCCGCACCATTTCTCTGGGTGCTTGGCAAGAAGGATGGCGGCAGGATGCCCCGATGGCCCTTCCATGGCAGAGCGAGACCCGGGCGAGCTTCCAAGAGCCAGGCGATTCCAGGCATTGGAGACCCTGTTCTTCTGGCAAGCTGCAGATACCAGTATGATAAAGGCGCGACTGATGACTCTGAACAGGGACTTTCGCCATATCCGTTCTGGAAGGACGGAGACGCAGAAGCGGTCCCGCCAAGCGTCTTCTGGATGCATTGAACCAAGCAGCGGGACGGGCAAGCGATAAGGAATGCGGGCTATGGAGTTTCGAAAGATAAGGAAGAAGAGAAACGAGATCGGCATCGATGCTGCAAAGGATCTGCTGGCTCGTTCCAGACGGGGAGTTCTGGCTGTGAATGGTGACGACGGATATCCCTATGCCATTCCGATCAACTTCCTTTATGACGGAGAGCGCAATCAGATCATCTTTCATGGCGCAAGGGCAGGGCATAAGGTCGATTCCCTGAAGAGGAGCGACAAGGTATGCTTCACGGTCTTTGGCAACGAAACGATCAAGGACGAGCCGTGGGCCCCATATATGCAGAGCACGGTCGTATTCGGAAGATGCCATCTGATAGACAGCCCCGAAGAGAACATCAGGTACGTGAGACAGTTTGCAATGAAATACTATCCCGGTCCTGCTCTGGTGGAAGAAGAGATCGTGCGCTCGGGGCGCGCTGTGCAGATGTTCGTGATCGATATCGAGCATATGAGCGGCAAGGAAGTCCAGGAACGGTAGGGAAGGGCTGCACGAACACCCAGGCCATGATCCTTTCGCTGCAGGACATGTCCTGCAAAGCTTTCCGTCAATGACGCGGCATCGCATGCAGGAATGCCCCGCCGGAGCATGTGTTCGATCTGCGTGCCCTATGCCGGCAGTTCCTGCATGCAGTTGCACAGCTGCTACAGCGACGCTATGAAGCGCATCTGCCCCTCGCGCCCGGCTTCATCCCATTTGAAGACGCCGGCATCCTCGAGCACATGCGAGAAGACTTCGCCGACAGCATCTTTCACGATGGCCTGGATGTTGTCTTCCGCAAGCTCCGGATGCGCCTGCGCAAGCCCTTTTGCCCAGACGGCATGGGCGGAAGCGAGCTCGTCCTGCCTGAGCTCTTCGAGGGAGGCACCCTTCAGGAGGAGCTCCTCAGTGCGCTTGAGCTCGGGCACGAGGCGGGGAGGAAGGATGGCCAGACCCATGACCTCGATGAGGCCGATGTTCTCGCGCTTGATATGGTGCCACTGCTCATGCGGATGGAAGACGCCGAGCGGATGGTCCTTCGAAGTGATATTGCACCTGAGAGCGAGGTAGGCCTCATAGGTGCCGTCATGCTTCCTGACGATAGGCGTGACCGTATTGTGGGCGCCATTCTCGTCGTGGGCGATGATGCCGAGATCGGGGTCGCTCCAGGCTCTCCAGCATGTGATGATGTGCTCTGCTGCATCGAGGATCTGGCCCCGGTTCTGAGAAGTGAGCCTCAGGACCGAGAGCGGCCACTTGAGGACTTCGCCCTTGATGTCGGGATATCCTGGGACCTCGAATGTCTCTGCCGTCTCTGCCTTCATCATTGCGAATTCATGCCTGCCGCCCTGGTAGTGGTCATGCGAGAGGATAGAGCCTCCGACGATAGGCAGGTCGGCATTCGAGCCGATGAAGTAGTGGGGGAAGAGGTCCACGAAATCGAGCAGGCAGGAAAGCGACGCCCTGTCCACATGCATCGGTCGGTGGTGCGCGCTCATAGCGATGCAGTGCTCGTTGAAGTAGGCATAAGGGGAGTACTGAAAGCCCCACCGCTCGTGCCCGAGCTCGATCGGGATGATGCGGAGATTCTGGCGCGCTGGATGGGCGCCGAAGGCATCGGACGCAGGACGGCCCGCATATCCTTCGTTCTCGATGCAGAGCTGGCAGGCAGGATATTTCTCGCCTGCAGGCGCCTTGCCGGCTGCTGCAATCTCTCTGGGGTCCTTTTCCGGCTTCGAGAGATTGATCGTGATCTCGAGAGGACCGAATTCGCTCTCATATGTCCAGCAGATGTTTCTGGCAATGGCTGACCTGCGCACATAGCCGGCATCGCAGCAGAGGCTGTAGAACCAGTCTGTTGCGGCCTGGGCGCCCTTGGTGCTTCTCGGATCAGCGAACTTCTTTGCTATCTCAGACGGCCTTGGCATGAGGAGCCCCATGATCTCCATTGCGATGCGGTCGCGTCCCGAGGCAGTATTCTCCTCCTTGCCGGCAGCAATCGCATGCTCGGCAAGATCTGCCAGGAGCTTGTCGGGGACGTCAGATGACGCAGCAGGGGAGACAGCAGGATCTTCTGCATTCTCGGCCAGTGTCCATGCATCTTGAGGTCCAGGGCCGGTGTGTCCTATGGCAGAAAGCACGCTGTTGTATGCCCAGATGCGGTCTTCCCAGGCTAGCAGGCCGTGCACGGCTGCATAGTCGCAGATGGCTTCGATCTCTGCTGCAATGTCTTCAGCTACTCCCATGATGCAAAAGCACCCCTTTCTGCAATGTGATAGCGGCGCGTGGCATCCTTGCCGAGCCAGGCGTCCATCCTCTCCTGGAACTGGCCTGCTTCTGCAAGCGGGACGAAGCACTGGATCGTGCCGCCGAAGCCGCCGCCGTGGATCCGGCAAGCGCCTTTGCCTTCTAGAAGGCGCTCGGCAAGTGCAAGCGCAACCATTGCCGGCTGCTCGGCATTGCCTGTCGTCACATTCTGGAGATACATGGCAGAGCTCTTGCCCGACGCGCGCGTGAGTGCCAGGAACTCTTCGATATTGCCTTCCTGGAGTGCCTGCCACCTCTTCTGAACGAGCCGGTCCTCGTTCCAGTAATGGAGGGCACGGAGCACCGGCCTGTCGCCGAGCTTTTTCCTGAGCTCCGGCACCGCATCAAGGAACTTCTTCTCGTCCACATCGGCGAGACGGACCTTGCCGAAGGTGCGGGCCACTTCCTGCATATCTTCGGGGATGGCGGCATAGGCGTCGGTCAGGTCCTCGTGGCTCGCTCCGACCTTTGCCAAGATCAAGGCGTATCCTGCATCCTCGAAGTCATAGACGAGCTTCTCTGCCTTGGGATTCTCCTTATCGAAGAAATCGATGAAGGCAAGGCCGCCGAGGCAGACCGAAGCCTGGTCCATGAGTCCGCAGGGCTTGCCGAAATAGACGTTCTCGACTTTCTGGCACATGCGGGCAAGCTCGAGCGCATCGTAGCTCTTTCCGTCCCAAAGCGCCTCCATGGCACGGCCGAGCGCCGCTTCGATGGCAGCGGAGGAGGAAACCCCGCCACCCACGGGAATCGTGCTCGTAAGGGCGATATCGAAGCCGGAGGGCACCCTGCCATCCTCAGCCATGGATGCCGCCATGCCACGCACAAGCGCAGCTGTCGTATTCTTCTCGTCTTCGCGGATCGAGAGGTCGGAGGCATCGACTGTGACGAGAGGGTAGCCATCGCTTGCAAGGCGGATCTGTGTGCCTTCTGTCTTTCTGGCTACGGCGTCGATTGCGACATCGAGGGCACCCGCAATGACATGGCCACCCTCATGATCGGTGTGGTTGCCGGCGATCTCGGAGCGTCCTGGTGCATGCACCTGAAGCAGCTTGGCTCCCTTTTCTGGCTCGCCGAATGCTTCGTCGAAGACTTCGTGCGCCCGTATCTGTCCTTCCGTCATCTTTGAGGATTCCATCTCGTTCTCTCCTTGTCTTATCTGTCCAACATTCGGCAGCCTATCGCTGCGCATACGTGCCAAGCATCCAGGAAATGCCTATCTCGTATGGCCTCTCTGGCGTGCAGACAGGCTGAGGCCACGACGGGTGATGTGCGCAATCGGGGAAGTACTCAGCCTCGGCCGCAAAGCCTGCGCCTGCCACGTAGTTCGTCCCGTCTTTCCCCTCTGGATCATCGAGCCAGTTTCCGGGATAGAGCTGGATGCCGGGAGTCGTCACAGAGATGTCGAGCATACGTCCGGACTTCGAATCATGAGCTGAAAGGGCATGCCTGAGCTTGCCATCAGGCTCCCAGCCCCTTGCGCAGAAGCAGTGGTCGATGCCATGTCCCCGCTCGAGCTGGACCGATGCCTGACCGAGATCTTGGCCCAATGCCTTGGGAGTCCTGAAGTCGAAAGGAGTGCCTGCCACGGGCAGGATGCGTCCATCCGGCACATGGTCGTCCGCTATCGGCAGGAAGCTGTCTGCATCGATTGCGACAACCGTATCGAGGGCAGAACCTGAGGCATGGCTCGCGAGATTGAAATACGTGTGGTTCGTCATGTTCACGAACGTCTCTTTGTCGCTCTCGCACCGGTAGCGTATGTCGACTCTATAGCCATCCTGCTCTTCTGCCAGAGAGAATGCTGCGGTGAAGCGGCGGTTGCCTGGAAGGCCAAGCTCTCCGTCTGCCAGATTGCAGGCAAGCGTCAGAGAATCATCCGACTCGTCTTCGATGCGTTCCCAGAGCCTCTTGTGGAGGCCTTTCGTCAGGCTCGAGTGGAGGTTGTTTGCGCTGTCAGGCCCATCATTCCTCTCGAGTGTATAGGGCTGCGAGCCAATCGTGAGTTCGGCGCCGCGGGTCCTGTTCGCGACAGGTCCGATCGTCGCACCGTAGCAGGCGGGGTTGTCGAGGTAGCCTTCAAGCCCGGAGAAGCCGAGCACGATATCATCCACGTTCCCGTCCCTGTCTGGAACGGAAAGGCCCAGCACCGTTGCGCCGAAATCGGTGACGGTCAGGGCAGCGTTGCCTGCTGGAATCGTATATTTCATAGCGCAGCTGCCATCTGGCAGCATGCCAAACATCGAGCTCTCGACCATATGCATCCTCCCTGCTTCCGCTACAATGTTAACGTACGCATTGCTCAATTGCAGCGAGATTATGGGCTCTGTGCTACTGTTTTCGCCAATGGAGCCAAATGGCACGGGAGCGGCAGGAGGGATTCGTGTGACGAAGAGAGAGCAGATGCACCGTCCGGTGTCGGCAGCGGATGTCGCTCGTGCCGCCGGCGTATCCCAGCAGACTGTCTCCCGTGTCGTGAACCGGCAGCCCAATGTGAGCGAGAAGACACGCCTCGCTGTAACACGTGCGATGGAGGAGCTCGGGTTCCGCCCCAACTTTGCCGGACGCTCGCTCAGGAGCGGCCGCTATCATTCGGTAGGCCTCACGATCTACAACATCACGCAGTACGGCAATCTCTCGACGCTTGACGGCATCGCCACTGCTGCACGTGAGCATGGGTATGCCATAACGATGGAAGAGGAGCGTGATGACAGCCCTGTCTCGCTCGAAGCGACAACGAGGCGCATGCTTGCCCTTCCTGTCGATGCGATGATCGTCAGCATGAGCATCAAGGCAGAGGACTTCGATGTCTTCCGTCCCGCGCAGGGCTTGGGCTGCGTGCTTCTGACCATGTATCCGCACCCCGGCTGCACGACAATCGATTCCGACCAGTATGGCTGCTCCCGCCTTGTTATGGATCATCTCCTTTCCCATGGACACAGAGAGATCCGCTTCGTTGCCGGCCCCTCATATTCGGTCGACTCTACATTCCGCGAAAAGGGCTGGCGAGATGCGCTGGAAGAGCAAGGGGTTGAAGCAGTGGAGCCCCTTGCCGGTGACTGGACCGCAGACAGCGGCTACGAGGCAGGTGCCGCGCTTGCGACAGACGCGTCAATGACCGCCGTCTATGCAGCAAACGACCAGATGGCCTTGGGCGTCATTGCCGCGCTCGAGGATGCCGGAAGGCAGGTGCCGGAAGACGTGAGCGTCGTGGGCGTCGATGATTCCCTTGGCGGCACCGTACCCAGAAACCGCCTTACGACGGTGCGCTTCGATATGTTCCAGCGCGGCACCCGCGCCTTCGAGGAAGCGCTCAAGGCAGGGGAGCCGGGCTACGAGGTCCAAGACATCCGCATTCCCGGCACTCTCATCGAGCGCTCCACGGTACGGGACATCCGATAGCCGAAGCCGCTCTCGGGTACAATTCATTCGTCAAACGTATTGGAAGGAACCTTCCGTGTTCATTGCATTGTTCTCTACGGTCTTCGGGCTCTGGCTCGTCGGCTGCATCATCGCCTTCTTCTTCAAGCTCGCCTGGTGGACCTTTGCCTTCGCCTTCAAGGCACTCGGCTGGCTCATACTTGCCTGCATCGTGCTGGCTCTTCTGAGCGTACCCTTCATAGCCGCTGTCATCGCCTGTGCAGCGCTCCTCGCAGGCCTTGCACACGCAGGTGCCCATTAGGATGCCTTCGCAGGAAGGCGTCTCCTTCATCCTCTATGCAGGTGACACCCCCGTGGAGGTCACGAAGCGCCATGTCAGGAATCTCAATCTGCGTGTAACCCGTGAGGGACGCTGTGTCATGTCGATCCCGCTTCGCTGCTCCCGTGCTTTTGCCCAGTCCTTCCTGGATGAGCGCCAGGCATGGATAGAGGAGAAGATGGCGGCATCCAGGAGAAGGATCTCTGCCATATCCGCCGAGCGCTACCTTTCCGGCTCCCACACGATGCTCTGGGGCGAGCCCTGCACCGTAATGCTCGAGGAAGTCCAATCAAGCAGGCAATCCGTCTCCTTCGATCTGGATAAGAAGACCGTGACGCTCAGACTCGGCCGCACGGCGCTCGAAGACAGCGATGAGGGGTGCCAGATTCGGCATGATGCCATCCGTGAGGTGCGCAAGCTTGCACTCGAGACGCGGCTTCCCGAGCTGGCAGAGCAGGCCGAAGTACGCGTCGGAGCAGCAGCTTCCGGCTGGCTTGTACGGGACATGAAGACGCGGTGGGGCTCCTGCTCGACCGGCACATGCCAGATCAGGCTCGCCTCGGCACTCTCCGCTTATCCCATATACTGTGCCGAAGCTGTGGCCTGCCACGAAGCATGCCATCTGATCGTTCCCAACCACAGCGCTGCATTCTATCGGGAGCTCACCCGCGCCTATCCTGACTGGCAGCACGCACGGCAATACCTCAAGCAGGCGCCACGCCCCATCTGACAAAGGCCATTTCCGTTTCTTGTTCGTTGCGCCTCTTCCATAAGCGGCTATATGCTGCCATTCTGGAAACATAAACGCCGATGGAGGGAGGCAGCGTGGCAGAGCTTGGCACAGAGGAGCTCAAGAGGCTCTTTGCCGAGGACCATTTCGCGTGCGATACCTGCGGCTGCAGGATCGAAGAGGCACGTCCTGGATATGCCCGCGTGAGCTTCGAAATCGAGAGACACCACAGGAACCAGAGGAACGAAGTAATGGGCGGTGCCATCTTCACGCTCGGCGACTTCGCGATAGCCGTCGCCTCGAATGCCACGGGCACGGCCCATGTGGCAGTGAGCTGCTCGATCGATTTCCTGACGACCGTGAAGGGCACCCGCCTCATCGCAGAAGCCAGAGCGGAGCGTGACGGGCGCCACCTTGCCTTCTATTCTGCCAGGATCACAGATGAGCTTGGCACCTACGTGGCACGCATGAGCTCGACCGGCTTTGCCGTCGGAGATATTCCCGTAGTTGTTCTCGCACGCATATCAGGCACAACGGATACTAAGGAGTGATAGCCATGAAGAAAGATACTGCGGTCCTCGTGATCGATGTCCTCGTTTCCGGAGCAGACGATACGCTCTACAAGCAGGACCCCGCAGAAGCGGCTCTCGTAAGGAAGGCCGCTGCGGTCGTCGATGCTGCACGTGCAGCAGAGCTTCCTGTCATCTTCCTCTGCGACCAGCATATCAAGGGCGTGGACAAGGAGCTCGAGCTCTGGGGAGACCATGGCATAAAGGGCGATGCACGTCCGAATCCAGAGCTCAAGGCAGGATCTGGCGCACTTGACTTCATCGTCCCCAAGAGGCGCTATTCGGGATTCTTCGGAACCGACCTCGACCTGACGCTCAGGGAGCTCGGAGTCACCAAGCTCATTGCCGTCGGCGAGGACACGAACATCTGCGTCCTCCACACGCTTGCCGACGCCTGGAACCTGGGCTATGCGACGGAGGTCGTCACCGACGCAACGAGGACCTTCCTTGCCGGGACGCAGGAAGGGGCGCTCGAGCATATGCAGAAGTGCTTCGGCACGAAGCCTGTCACGGCAAATGAAGCAATGGCAGAGCTTGCGTAAGTCCTGAACAGGAAATCACGAACTGGGGAGTCTGCATCAGCAGGCTCCCTTTTTGCAATTCCATGACTCAATTAGGTGCCAATTTTCAGATACCTTACAAAAATGCTGAAGATATTTGTTCAAGTTGTGTACTTCTTTTGTACAATACTGAAGTTGCTGTGTTGGGAAAGCAACAGACGTGAGATGGTCTGTATGGACAAGAATCAGCGTATCTGCATCGTAGGTGGCGGTCCCGCAGGAACATCGATGGCAATGTATCTGCAGAAGCAGGGTTTCCACAACTACACGATCTATGAGAAATCGGGACGTGTCGGCGGCAAGGCATTCTCGCCGAAGATGGAAGTCACGACAAAGGACGGCAAGAAGGAGCAGCGCATCATCGAGATGGGTGCTGTCATGGGCTGCGATACCTACTTCGCCGTGCATGAGTGCGAGGAGTTCGGCGGAGCCACGCATGCCGATGGCCCGGCCATGGGACGCCGCTTCACGAATACCGATGGCACCCCGATCAAGCAGTCGAAGCTTGCTCTTCTCAAGAAGGTCATGAAGATGCGCAAGCTCTCGAAGCTCCTTGCCACGAAGTACAAGGGCTACGACGTGAACGGACACCGTGGAGTCGCCCAGGGCCGCTATGAGGGCCTCTGCCCTTCGCCCGAGCTCAAGCTTGCCCACATCGAGGGAGAGAACCCGAACCTCAAGGACCTCTCGATGCCGTTCTCGGAGTTCCTGAAGCTCAACCACTGCGAGGATGCAGAGCTCGTCTGGAAGGGCCCCTTCACGTCCTTCGGCTATGGCTACTTCGACGAGATCCCTGCAGCCTATGTGCTCAAGTACCTCGATGCCTTCACGGTGAAGCAGTTCCTGTCCACCGGCAGGCTCTGGACCTGGAAGAACGGCACCGAGTCCATCTGGCAGGGCGTGAACAGCCATCTCGAGCATCCGGCAGTCCTCAATACCGAGGTCACCGGCATCAAGCGCGAGGACGGCAAGGTCACGGTCACGCTGAACGGCAAGCAGGAGGAAGTCTTCGACAAGCTCATCATCTGCACGCCGCTCGAGATGTTCCTCGGCTACGGCGACCCGACCGCAGAAGAGACCGAGCTCTTCTCCAAGATCCAGAACAAGGAATACTTCACGATGACAGTGAGGACAGAAGACGAGAAGTCGCCTGACATCTCCTACTACTATTTCGCGAACATGACGCCCGAGACCCGCGGACATCTCATGGTCTTCTATCACCGCTGGCCGGACTGCGGCCCCCAGCCGCTCGTCACCTTCACGCTCAGGAACCATGAGGGCATGAAGCACGTGCCGTTCGAAGAGGCCAGCGACACGACGCTTGCCGACATGGCAAAGTCGGGCCTTCCTGTCGTCAAGACCGAGCGCATCGATGACTGGTACTACTTCCCGCACGTGTCCTGCAAGGACTATGCTGACGGCTGGTACGACAAGGTCGAGGCGCTCCAGGGCGAGAAGAATACCTACTTCGCTGGCGAGGTCATGGCATTCGGCGACATGGAGGAGACGGTCGAGTACTCCAAGGACCTCGTGCGCCGCTTCTTCACTGATTCGACAAGGCTTGGGTCACATGGAAGAAATCAAGATCATCGAGCTCAAGGAGAGCGTCTTTGCCGACAATGATGCCGAGGCAGAGAAGCTCCGCCAGAGCCTCAAGAAGAGGGGCACCTTCCTCATCAATATGATGAGCTCGCCTGGTGCCGGAAAGACTTCGACGCTCAAGGCCCTCATCCCGAAGCTCGCCCAGAACCACTCCGTTTCCGTCATGGAAGCAGACATCGACGGTGCCATCGACGCCGACGAGATCCAGGAAGAGACAGGTGCCCATGCCGTGCAGCTCCACACGGGCGGCATGTGCCACCTCGATGCCGGCATGACTGAGCAGGGAATCGATTCTCTCGGGGACACGCCTTCTGACATCGTCTTCCTCGAGAACGTGGGCAACCTCGTCTGCCCGGCAGAGTTCGATACCGGTGCAGCCATCAACGCCGTGATCCTTTCTGTTCCTGAGGGAGACGACAAGCCGCTCAAGTACCCGCTCATGTTCGAGAAGGCAGACGTCGTGATCCTCAACAAGTGCGACGTCCTGCCGTACTTCGACTTCGACCTCGATACGTTCAAGAAGTATCTGAGGGACCGGAACGACAGCTGCGACCTCATCCAGATCTCCGCCAAGACAGGAGACGGCACAGATGAGCTTGCTGCCTGGATCGAGCGCGCCTACGAAACATGGAGGGCCTAAGGCATGTCTGAACAGTTCGAATCCCCTCGCTCCATCTACCAGAACGAGGCGGAGCGCAATGCGGCCGTGGCCAAGCTCGGCCGCAAGATCACGGACGTCGTGAAGCACAAGATCACCGGCGTCTCCACCAATGATGCCGAGTACTGGGGCCTCAAGGAGGTCCTGACCGACGAGATGGTCGAGCTCGGCAACAAGATGAAGGTCAGGAAGTTCTACGAGTTCGAGGACCTCATGAAGCTCGAACCGGACATGGAGCCGGTCCATCTGCAGAAGCTCCTGGACGACATGTCCGTCATCGGCATCCTCGAGTATGACTACGGCGACCACTACGACAACGGCCCCATCAAGGATGCACCGCACACGAAGCGCTGGAGGCTTCCGTACTTCGTGCCAGGCTCTGCCGAGCTCTTCAATTCGACGAAGGACCGCATCGACAAGAACCCTGCCGTCGCTTCATTCTTCGAGCGCATGACGTTCGTGCCTCTGGCTGGCATCACCGAGATGGTCCCTCCTGGAGGAGACGGCATCGGCATGCATGTCATCCCCGTCGAGGAGGCTGTGAACTTCCAGAACGAGGCCATCGACAAGGAGCGCATCTCCTACTGGCTCAAGAAGTATGAGGGACATATCTCTGCCGGCATGTGCTCCTGCCGCTACTCGCGCACGAAGCTCGGCGAGGGCTGCGCTGACGACCCCGAAGACTGGTGCATCCAGGTCGGCGATATGGCTGACTACACGGTCGAGACGCACCGTGCCCACTACATCACGTCCGATGAGGCGCTCGAGATCATCCAGAAGGCAGAGGACAACGGCTTCGTCCACCAGATCACGAACATCGACGGCGAAACGAAGATCTTCGACATCTGCAACTGCGATGTGAAGATCTGCAATGCCCTGCGCACGAGCATGCTCTTCAATACGCCGAACCTGTCCCGCTCCGCCTATACGGCAAAGGTCACGCCGGAGAACTGCGTTGCCTGCGGCCTCTGTGTCGAGTCCTGCCCGGCAGGAGCCGTGAAGCTCGGCCAGAAGATCTGCAAGAAGGATGGCACGCTCCCGAAGTGTCCGAAGTCCATCCTGCCTGATGCCATCCACTGGGGCAAGTATGCCTGGGACGAGAACTACCGCGATACGGCCCGCATGCACAATACGTGGCCGACGGGCTCCTCTCCCTGCAAGGCGGCCTGCCCGGCACACGTGCCTGTCCAGGCCTATCTCAGGAAGGCGCGCGAGGGCAAATACCAGGAAGCAGTCGGCCTCATCAAGACGCAGAACCCCTTCCCGGCCGTCTGCGGCAGGATCTGCAACAAGCGCTGCGAGGATGCCTGCACAAGGGGCACGATCGATGCGCCGGTCTCCATCGACGAGGTCAAGAAGTTCGTGGCCGACTTCGACCTTGCCCAGGAGAAGCAGTTTGCTGCAAAAAAGGCCGTGCCTTCCGTCGAGGGACACTTCGACGAGAAAATCGCAATCATCGGTGCCGGCCCTGCAGGCCTGACCTGTGCCTATTACCTGGCCCTCCTTGGCTATAAGCCGACCGTCTTCGAGAAGCATGAGCTTCCTGGCGGCATGATGCAGTACGGCATCCCGACCTACAAGCTCGAGAAGGATGTCATCCAGAAGGAGATCGACCTCATCAAGGATCAGGGCGTCGAGATCCGCTGCGGCGTCGAGATCGGCAAGGACATCACCCTTGAAGACCTCAAGAAGCAGGGCTATCAGGCCTTCTATATCGCAATCGGCTGCCAGGGCGGACGTCGCCCGGGTGTCGCAAACGATACCGCAGAAGGCACCGATATCGCTGTCCATTATCTGCAGGAGTCCATGGCTGAGGGCAACCCGGCAATGTCGGGCAAGGTTGTCGTGATCGGCGGCGGCAATGTCGCTGTCGACTGCGCGAGGAATGCTGCACGCCGTGGCGCCGACGAGGTCCATATGGTCTCGCTCGAGGCCAGGGATGAGATGCCTGCCTCCGAGGATGAGATCCAGGAGACGCTTGCCGATCATGTCTTAGTCGAGTGCGGCTGGGGACCCAAGGAGGTCCTCGTCGATGCAGCAGGGCATGTCGCGGGCATCGTCCTCAAGAAGTGCACGCGCACGATCGATCCTGAGACCCACCGCTTCTCGCCGCTCTACGACGAGTCCGAGACACGCACAATCGAGTGCGACAAGATCGTCTTTGCTATCGGCCAGGCCATCGATTGGGGCAAGCTGCTTGATGGCACGAAGGTCGAGTTCCACCACGGCAACTATCCGATTGCTGACGAGCTCACGTTCCAGACGGCTGAGCCTTCGATCTTCGTCGGCGGCGACGTCTACACGGGCCCGAAGTTCGTGATCGACGCAATCGCCGAAGGACACCATGCTGCAGAGTCGCTCCACCGCTTCGTGCATGAGAATGCATCGATGACAATAGGCAGGGACAGGCACGACTACCAGCCCTTCGATAAGGACGACCTCTCCTTCGGCTCCTATGACACCTACCAGCGCCAGGAGCCGGTCGCAAAGCCGGAGGGCAAAGACCGCTTCCGCGATGTCTCCGGCACGCTCACGCCTGAGCAGGTCGAGCGCGAGTGCTCTCGCTGCCTTGGCTGCGGCGCCTCGGTCGTCGATCCGAACAAGTGCATCGGCTGCGGCATCTGCACGACGCGCTGCCAGTTCGATGCCATCCACCTCTATCGCGACCATCCTGAGATGAGCACGATGAGGAAGGCAGAGGACAAGGTCGGAGGCCTTGCTGCCTACCAGCTGAAGCGCATGGTCAAGATCGTCGCAAACTCGGGCTCCGAGGAAGCGAAGATCATGCGCGCAAAGCGCAAGGAGTACGAGCGCACGCATGGCAAGGATTGGCAGGCAGCCCATCCGAACACCGGCAATGCGGTCGAAGAGAAAAAGCACTAGCAAGAATCTCGGTGCGCCTGGACATCTGCAATCCAGGCGCACCTTCCAGGAAGGAATCCGCCCATGCATGAGCTCGGCATCGTCGTCCATGTGATCGATATGGTCGAGAAGGCGGCCGAGGAGAACCATGTGCACAAGGTCATGAAGCTCGACCTCGAGGTGGGGGAGGTCTCGACGATCGTTCCCGACTATTTCCGCGACTGCTACCAGCGGGCCATCAAGAAGACCCGCTATATGCAGGAGTGCGAGCTCAACCTCATCGTCGTCGAAGGAAAGTCGTACTGCCAGGACTGCAGGAAGACCTACCGCACGACAGAATATGGCAAGGCATGTCCCTACTGCGGCGGCTACCATACCTACCTCGTGAGCGGCCGCGATGTGATGATCCGGGATATCCAGGCTGTCTGACAGGCATCTGCATATGATTCTGTGGCCCTCCGGTCTCAAGCAGCCGGAGGGCCTTTCCATGCGTGCAGAATCCCGCATCTCGGATAGGATAGAGGCAGGCAATTCCTAGGTCTCCTATTTGAGGAGGAAGGCCATGTCCATACGTTTCCGCAAGAGCATCAAGCTCGGTCCGGCATTCCGCATCAATATCTCGAAATCGGGACTCTCGTTCTCGGCCCATGTGCCTGGCATGAAGGGCCTCTCGGTCAGCACTGGACAGAAGGGCACCTATCTCAACGCTGGACTGCCTGGCACAGGCCTCTCGTCACGCACGAAGCTCTCCGACAAAGGCGTCGGCGTGAACTTCAAGGACGTCGTGAAGAAGATAGAAGGGGCAGCGAGCAAGGAGAAGGAGCAGCCCGAAGTCGAAGGGAGGGCAGAGAAGAAGCTTTCTTCCAGAGAGAAGGAGGCCCCAGCCGTACAGGAAGAGCCGCAACCGCTTCAGGAGATCCTCTCGCCCTATCTCGAGCTCCACAGGAAGGCGCCTTCGGTCGCCGCACCCGATTCCGCGGCGCCGCTTGCGGAAGAGGCCGTCGAAGCATCCTGCGCCGTTATCCTGAAGCAGCTGCAGGTGCCCTACCTCTTCTCTGCCTCCTACGAATTCGATGCAGCATCACGTACGCTCATGCTCGACGTGGACCTCCCTGAGATCGAGGATATCCCCGACGAGGAGGAGAGCTTGACCGCAAAAGGTACTCTCGCAGAGCACCGAATCCCCGCGGCTGAAGCACATGCAAACTATGTGCGCTGCATCGAGAGTCTTGCTGTCTATCTGGCTGCGGCCATCTTCGCTGACAATCCAGCGCTTCCTGCCATCACGCTTTCCGGCTATACGCAGCGCAGGAACAGGGAAGGCGATCTTGAAGATGCCTACGTCCTCTCGGTGCGCTTCACGCGTGAAGGCTTCATCGGCGCACGCTTCGATCAGATGGACGACCCCGAAGCGTTCCTGCTTTCCTTCGGGAACCGCATGGCAAAGACGAGGACAGGGCTCCTCAAGAAGGTTGTGCCGTACGAGAGCGTCCACGAAGAAGAACGCCACTAGCAGAGAGGAAGCTGGCCATGCTTCTTGCGAACTACCACACCCACACGACGCTCTGCGATGGCTCGGATACGCCCGAAGCGGTAGCTGCCGAAGCCTACTCTCGCGGCATGAGGCATCTCGGCTTCTCGGGACATATGGATCCTGACATCCATATGGCATGGCCCGACTATGTGAAGGCCATCTCTGCGCTCAAGGAGCAGTACCAGGGCCGCATGGATATCCTCATGGGCGTCGAGCTCGACAATCTCTATGACCCCGCCTGCTGCCCTGGTGCAGAATACATCATTGGCTCCACCCATTTCCTCGATGTGGAGATGCCTCGTCCCATGAGCGTCGACAATACGCCCGAGATGATGCAGCAGCTTGCCGATGAGCATTTCGGTGGCGATTTCTATGCGCTCTCGAAAGCCTATTACGAGCTCGAAGCGAAGGTCTATGACAGGACGAAGTGCACGTTCGTCGGGCATTTCGACCTCGTGACCCGCTTCAACGACGACATGCACTTCCTGGACGAGACCTCGAAGCGCTATCTTGGCCCGGCCCTTGAAGCCATGGAATACCTCGTATCGGAAGGCGTTCCCTTCGAGATCAACTGCGGCGCCGTAAACAGGGGCAGGAAGAAGGAGCTCTATCCGCGGCCTGAGCTCCTGCGTGCGCTCCATGGCTTCGGAGGAGAGATCTTCATCAATTCCGATGCCCACCAGAAAGAGCGGCTCCTCGGTGCCTTTGACCAGGCCGTAGCAGCTGCCATTGCAGCTGACTTCACGCATGTGAACATCCTCGTGCACGACGATACAGGCAAGGTATCAGCGAGGCAGCTTGCGCTTGACACGCTCTGATTGTCCTCTGCGGCATAGGGCAAGGCCCGGATATCTGCAGCGATATCCGGGCCTCATGCATGCATGGGAGAGTTCGGTGAAAGCTATTTCACCTCGAACGGCGTCTCTTCGCCCCTGCTGAAGGCAAGAAGGGCTCCCGTAGAGCTTGTGATCATGTTCTTCACGTCTTCCCTCGTGTAGAACGCCATGTGCGGCGTCACGATTGCATTCGGGAAGGCATCGAGGATGGCGCGATCGCGGTGGGGGAGGATGTCGCGCGAACGGTCGAGGTAGTAGAGCCCTGCCTCGTTCTCGATCGTATCGAGGGCGCAGGCACCGACGTGTCCGCTCTCGAGTGCTGCGATAAGGGCATCTGTATCGATCAGGGAGCCGCGCGCGGCATTCACGAGCACGACGCCCTCCTTCATCTTCGCGAGGGCGGCAGCATCGATCAGATGGTAGTTGTCGGCTGATCCCGGTGCATGGAGGGTGATGATGTCAGAGGAGGCATAGAGCTCGTCGAGCGAGACATAGTCTGCGAACTTTGCCGCCTCATCCTTCGGATAGGGATCGTTTGCCAAGAGCTTGCAGCCGAATGACGAGAGATGCTTCACGACCGTAGCGCCGATGCGTCCCGTGCCGATGACGCCGACCGTGGCAGACGAGATATCCAGGCCGATCTTGCCCTTGAGGCCGAAGTCCTGGACAAGGTTCTCGCGCTCGATGAACTTGACCTTCCTTGCTGCCATCATCATGAGCATGATTGCGTAGTTCGCGACGCCTTGGGGCGGGTAGGCGGCATGGGCGATCTTCATGCCGAGCTTGTGTGCATACGCGACATCGATGTGGTCGTAGCCGATGGAACGGGTCGCGATGGCCTTGACACCAAGCTCATGGAACTGGTCAAGGATCTCGGGCGTCATCGGATTCGTGATGATGGATACTGCGTCAGCGCCTTTGGCAAGGTCGAGATTGGAAGCATCAGGATAGTCGTCCGTCCAGGCAAACTCGAATCCCTGCTCCTTCGCAAAGTCTTCCATATAGCCAAGCTCATCGTATGGTCTCAGAGCATAGGCAAAGAGCTTCATGTGATTGCACCCTCTTCGATAAGCAATTCCTGTCTTTCATTCAAGTCATGTTCCATGGAAACACGCATGTTTTCGGCTACCGAAAGATTTGTGCAATCCGAAATATATTTGGCGCAAAGATTTCAAAGATTTTTGGATTTTTGACTCCGATTCAATTATTATAGCAACGTGCAGAAAGGTCATCTGAGAGGGCTTGCCCTTGGCAAGAAAGGACGTGTGTGACCATGCAATCCAAGCTCGCACATGCAGCGGAGCGCAAGGCATTCAGCCTTGCCCTCGATGCGGCAATAAAGGGCGTCAAGAGCGACCGCCCCGAGGAGGCTGTCGAGAAGTTCCTCGATATGGGCGTGAAGCTTCTTTCCGACACCGCACCGGATATGGCAATTTCGCTCAGGAAGGCTTTCTATCCAGGCTCCAAGTGGGAAAACTTCCTGATCGGGCTTGCCAACCGTCTCGATCCGAACATCCTCAAGACCGCAACGCTCAATGGTGCCTATGAGGCAGCATTCCGCGGCCTGCGCGAGACGACGCAGTCTGCCGAGAAGTATCAGTGCAATGTGCCCTGGATCATCATCTTTGACCCGACGAGCGCCTGCAACATGCATTGCGTCGGTTGCTGGGCTGCTGACTACTCGAAGTCGCTGAACCTTTCCTTCGACGATATGGACAAGATCGTCTCCGAGGCAAAGGAGCTTGGCTGCCACTTCTTCATGATGACAGGCGGCGAGCCGATGGTCCGCTGGAAGGATGTCGCAAAGCTCGCAGAGAAGCACAATGACTGCATCTTCGGCCTCTTCACGAACGGCACGCTCGTGACCCAGAAGGTCTGCGACGACGTCAAGCGCCTCGGCAACATCGTATTCTCGCTCTCCCTCGAGGGCTTCAAGGATGCCAACGACGGTCGCCGCGGCGATGGCTGCTTCGACAAGGTCATGGCAGCCATGGACCTCATGCGCGAGAACGGCCTTGCCTTCGGCGTCTCCACGGCCTACACAAGGAACAACGTCGAGTCTGTCACTTCCGATGAGTACTACGACCTTATCATCGAGAAGGGCGCGCTCTGGGCATGGTACTTCCACTACATGCCGGTGGGCGAGGGCGCCAATGCCGACCTCATGCCGACGCTCGAGCAGCGCGAGTACATGCTGCACCGCATCCGCGAGGTGCGTGACTACGAGGGCGGCAAGCCGATCATGGCAATGGACTTCCAGAATGACGGCGAGTTCGTCGGTGGCTGCATTGCGGGCGGCCGCGTCTTCTGCCACATCACCGCTCGCGGCGATGTCGAGCCCTGCGTCTTCATCCACTACTCGAATGCGAACATCCACGACAAGTCGCTCCTCGAGTGCCTCCAGCAGCCGGTCTTCCAGGCATACCGTGCTCACTGGCCCTGGAACGACAATATGCTCCGTCCGTGCCCGATGCTCGAGAACCCCGAGATCCTTCCTGAGATCGTGCACGAGTCAGGCGCAAAGTCGACCGAGTATGTGACGCCGGAAGACGTCGACCACCTCTGCAAGAGGACCGCTCCCTACGCAAAGGCATGGGCTCCTGTGGCCGATCGCCTGTGGCGTGAAGAGCACCCCACCGGAAAGAAGGTCTACGAGGACAACATCTCGATGATGCCTGTGGACCAGAAGGCAAAGCGCCTCGCCGAGAAGGATGCCGAGCTCGATTCCGCGATTGCAGCCGGCACCGAGTTCACGAAGTAGCCTTCGCAGCAAACACGCAGCAGAGACAGGAAAGAGCCCCGGGTGACCGAGGCTCTTTCTTTCTGCCATGATTGCTGATGGGATGGCCTATTCTACTGCGTGCTGTCTGACCATGCGCAGGAATGCATCCACGGCAGCACGTCGCACGGCGGTGAGCGCAGATGGACGGGCAGCGGACCAGTCTATGGGGTGCTCCTCGATCATCTGGCGCGCTTCCGCTATGACCTGCTCGCCTGTTCCTGCCTGGAACGCGTCGTCTCCTGAAACCGGCAGATTGATATAGATGTCTGCTGCCTGCGAGTAGATGCGGTCAAGCTGGTTGGCTCCGCAGTTCATCGTCTTCTTTGCAATCGAGAGCGGCGTCATGTCAGGAATCGGGCGGGCATGGCGGATCATGCCGACACCGACGACAGCGTCCACCATGGAGCGGTCGAAGAGCGGCGTCGGCAAATTCATGCGGCACCCGCCATCCATGAAGGTACGGCCAAGATAGGCGGTAGGCGTGACGACAAGCGGATAGGAAGCGGAGCATGTCACGCACTTTGCGACCTCGAGCTTCTCGTCGGAGAGGATGCGCCAGTTGCCATTCTCGTCGTGGAAGAGTTCAGGGTCGTTCGTGAAGACGCAGAGCTCACCCGTGACCACATCCACAGCACAGAGGGCAACGGGCTTCTTGAAGTCTGCAAAGGTATAGATGCCCGCCTCATCGAGAATGCTTCTTGCAAAGCGCTCCATGATGGCAGAGTCGATGATGCCATGCGTGCCGACAGCATTGAAGAGCTTGATGGGGTTCATCTTGAGGACGCCCTCATCGACGATCTTCTGGTCCATCATGACAAGGAGCTCTTCCATACGCCGGGAGTCGATGCCTGCACCGGCAAGGGCAGCGACAAGGGCACCCATCGATGTGCCAGCAACTGCGCCGATCTCGATATTGTTGCGCTCCATATCCTCGATAGCGGCAACTTCTGCAAACGAGCGGAAGCCGCCACCGCAGAAAGCGACACCTACACCCTGGATTCTGGCCATAGGACCCCCTTTGTCAGAGTCTGTGAAAGCAAGCTTAGTATGCCCGATTTTCTGGAGCATCGACGATAATTGTGGCGCCTGGTGTCCTGAATTGCGTTTCTCGACGTTCATTGGGTAGTATGGATAAGTCACGAGCTCGATTGAAAGACATGAGGCAACGCTTTGTCATTGAGAAAACAGATAGAACGCAGCGCAAAGGCGAAGGTCGCACCCGAAGTTCTTGCGAAGCAGGAAGCCGGGCAGGATCTGGGTCCTGTTGGCACTCCCGACAACCCTTCGAACCAGATTCTCACCGTTGCGAACGTCATAACGCTCTGCCGCTTCATCCTGACAATCGTCTTCCTCATGCTCTTCATCCAGCATGAGCACAGGGTGGCAGCGCTCACCTGCTATGCAGTGGCAGCAGTCACCGACTTCCTCGACGGCCAGGTTGCACGCCGCACGCAGACGGTAAGCTGGCTCGGCAAGATTTCCGACCCCGTCATGGACCGCATCCTTCTCTTCACAGGCGTCCTTGGCCTTGTGATCACCGGCGAGCTTCCGCTCTGGGTTGCCATCTTCGTGATCGGACGCGACGTCTACCTGTTCTTCGGCATGCTTGCCCTCCAGAAGTACCGCAAGCGTCCCGTCGATGTCATCTATATCGGCAAGGTCACGACAGCGCTTCTGATGTTCGGCTTCTGCGACCTTCTGCTCGGCGCTCCTGTCATCCACGGGCTGGGGCTTGTCTCTGCCTCCTGGCTGCCAGGACTCAACAGCGTCGCGGCGCCTCTCGGCATCTTCTTCGTCTATGTCGGCATAATCACCTCGACAATCACTGCCGTCATCTATACGAAGGAAGGCATCGGCTACAAGCACGAAGCGCTTGCCGCACGGGAGCAGGAAGAGCAATAGCGAGGCCAGAAGATCGAAGCAGGAAGCCTCTGGCAGGAAAGCAAAGAGCATGAAGCAGCAGCACGCGAAGCATCTTACGAAGCAGCCGGGCAGCAAGGCTGAAAGCCGCAGGCAAGCAGTCCTCATCGCTCTTGTCTGCGCCGCTGCTGCCGTGGCGCTCCTGGCGGTCTGCGTCTTCCTGCCTCGGAACTCAGCCACCCCGGCCCAATCTTCTGCTTCAGCAACAAGGACCGAGACCATCACCCGTGCAGTCAGCGCCTCCAAGGGGACCGCACCTAAGCTCTCTGAGGCAAAGGCGGCCATCGTCACGGATAGCGACGGCAATGTGCTCTGGGAAGAGAATGCCGACGCCGAGATGCCCATGGCATCGATTACGAAGATCATGACAGCAATGGTCGTGCTCGACAATGTCGATGATCTTGATATGCCGGTTATCTGTTCTGACATCACGCTCGAGGAAGGCGCCCAGGCTGCCGGCTATGCTGCAGGAGATGTGACGACCGTGCGCGAGCTTTTGAAGGTCATGCTCGTCTATTCGGCAAACGATGCAGCAGAAGAGCTTGCTGCCAATGTCCTTGGCAGCCGCGAGGCCTTTGTCGCAGCCATGAATGCCAAAGCTCAAGAGCTCGGCATGACCCACACGCATTTCATGAATCCCTCAGGCCTCGAGGAGGATGGCCACTACTCGTCAGCCGCAGACCTTGCCCTCATGGGCCGGTATGCGCTTGCGAACTATCCCGTCATTGCGCAGACGATACGCCTCTCTTCGGTCACTACCGCAATCGGCGGCACGCAGAAGACGTTCAAGAGCACAGATACGCTGCTCCAGACGGCTGCAGGCATGCTCGGCATCAAGACCGGCGCAGTCGAGAGCGGCACGGCCTTCCTCGGTGCCTATGAGCAGGACGGCACAAGGGTCTATACGTGCGTCCTTGGCTGCACAACAGAAGAAGGCCGCTTCACGGATACGAAGGCACTCATCTCGTGGGCATTCTCCGATGCCTTTGAGACGCTGCCGCTGGCAGAAGCCAGCACGAAGGCAGCCACGCTTGCCTTTGCCGACCACTTCGGCTGGGTTCTCGATGCTACACCTATCGAGTCTGTCACAGGCTATGCAGAGTACGGTGGAGACGACATCGTGGAGACCAGCATCACGAGCACGCAGGCAGCAGCGCTTCCCGGCTCCTGCTGGCAGAGCATCGTCTGGACGCAGGGCACACGCCAGGTTGCCGAGGCCACCTATGTGGCGGGATATCCCTATCCCAAGCAGCGCAGCATCGATGAAATACTCATTCCAATGGAAGCTGGTTTTGCCGCATGGCAGATGAAGTGAACGAAGAAGAGAAGATCGTCCTCGAGGCAGAGCATCTTCTGCTCGGCGCCCTCATGGGATCTCTGGACGAAGAAGGCCCGGACGTGCCTCTTCGCTATGCCGATCAGGACGCAGAGGCAACAGCGCTTGCAGATGGCACGGCGCTCTGCGATCTTTCGGGCCTCTATGCGCTGAGGATCGCAGGAACTGCGGCAGGAGCCTTCTGCTCTGCTGCCTTTGGCGGCAGTAAGCTTGCAGTCGGGGAGTGCGCCTTCGAGCCTGTCTTTATGGGCGATGGCAGGCTGGTCTCCGTGCCGCTTCTGGCAAGGACCGGAGACGAGGAATACGTGCTCTGGGACGCGAGCCCTTCTGCCGATCTTCTTGCAGCATGGCTCTCGTTCCTGTCGGATATCGAGCAGAATGGCTACCGTCCCTACGCTGCACTCGATCTTGAAGAGGAGAGCACCGCACTCGTGCCGCTCCTTCTCTGGGGCGATGCTGCCACATCCATCCTGCACGACTATGTGAGGAAAGACGATGAGCTGCCCCGTGCTGGACATATCTCCGACGTATCGCTCGATGGGACGATAGCGACGCTCGTGCTCTCGCCTGAGCTTGATAGCCGGCCGAGCTACCTCGTGCTCGTTCCTCCTTCATACGCACGCATCGTCTGGAGGAGCCTTCTTTCCTTCCAGGCACTCACACCGGTGGGGCGCGTTGTCTGCCGGCAGCGTCTTTCCGAGACGCTGCCCTGGGGCAAGCTCCTGCTCGATGCAGAACCCCATGAGGTGGATGCATCGAGCCTAAAGGCTTGGGGAATCATGGGGAAGGACCATGATTTCGTCGGCGCTCGCGCGCTTCTGTCCTGAGATAGCATCTCGAGGAGGTCTTCATGAAGTATGCCATCAATGCCCACGGCTTCCCTGACGCTATGGGATCGAGCTCTCAGGGAACGACTGCAGGACGCTTCGTCTTCATATCGGGACAGATCGCCCTTGACAAGGTCAACCCGGAATGTCTTGTCCCAGGAGGCATCGAAGATCAGACAAACCGCGTCATCGATCTGGCCGAGCAGCTGCTTGCCGAAGTAGGCTGCCAGCTTTCCGATGTCGCGCAGACAACGGTCTATCTTGCACATATGGAGGATTTTGCCGCAATGGATGCCGTCTATGCAGAACGGTTCGGAAGGCCGGCCCCCGCACGCTCCGTCGTGGAGGTCTCGAAACTTCCTCTTGATGCCCTCATCGAGATGGACTGTGTCGCCTGCAGATAGCGCTAGAATAGAAATGTTGAAGAAGCACTGTGAAGGGAGCCTCAATGCAGCCTCAAGCAAACCCTCCCGAGGGCGATAAGACTGAAATTTTCCGTATGCCAGCAACCGATGCCACGATTCCCGATCTCATGGGTGCGGCACGGCGGAAGCACCCTTCGCTCACCATCGTCAAGGGTCCCCAGAGCGGCGAGACCTTCGAGCTTGAAGATCCCGAGATCACGCTTGGCCGCGATCCTTCCAACAGCATCTTCCTGAACGACATGACGGTTTCGAGGCATCATGCCGTGATCGATCTTTCCGGCCTCGACTCCGGAGCTGTCACGATTCAGGACCTGGGCTCGCTCAACGGCACGTGGGTCGATGGCGCAATCATCAGCAAGGCCTATATCAAGGATGGCTCCACCATCCAGATTGGCACCTTCCGCCTGACCTTCCATACGAACCGCATCCCCTCGAGAATCGAGACCGGAGCGTAGACGCATGGCAGATGCGGGATATCTGACAATCGGCAAGGTCGTCAAGAAGCTGCAGCCTGAATATCCTGAGCTCTCCATCTCGAAGGTACGCTATCTCGAGGATGAAGGGCTCCTGACTCCTGCCAGGACCCCTGGCGGATACCGTCTCTACTCACAGCGCGATGTGAAACGCCTCGAGACGATTCTCTACCTCCAGAAGACGCGCTTCATGCCGCTTTCCGTCATCAAGGAAGAGCTCAGCAAGCACGAGAATGCAACGACGGCAGAGCTCGAGCAGGCGCTCTCCCAGGAAGCGCAGGCACAGGGCGCCAACACCGTCGCGTCTCTTCCTCTGGACGACGAGGAGACGATCTCGAAGCTCCATCCGATCGACCGCATGCCTGAGCTTACCGGAGCTCCCGTGAGCTTCGTGCGCCAGCTTGCCGATGCCGGCGTCCTGACGCTCAGGAAATCGCCCCATGGCAGAGACCTGGTGGACGGCAAGGACTTCACGATCATCCGTGCAGCCGAGCGTCTCCGCCATTACGGCATAGGACCCAGAAATCTCCGCATGTATGTCGTGGCGGCAAACCGCGAGGAGGGCATGTTCGAGCAGGCGCTCGGAACGCTCTATGCCAAGAGGGGAGAGGACCCCTCCGCTTCCCAGCGCATCGAGTTCGCGCAGGCGACCGACGAGGTGCTTGCGCTCACGGACACGATCCGCGATACGCTGATCCGCCGCATGCTCAGCAAGGCTTTCAAGGACATGGAGCTCGGCTCAGACCAGCAAGATGTCCTGGAACATAGATAGACCGATCACCCAAGGAAAGGACCTGCATTGTCGAGCGTCGATTACGAGAGCCTGATTGTCAGCATTCCTGACTATCCTGAACCAGGCGTCATCTTCAAGGACATCACCCCGCTGTTCGCCGATGCCCAGGGCATGGCTGCAGCCATCGACGATATCGCCGATCACTTCATCAACAAGGGCATCACGAAGGTCGTCGGCGCCGAGGCCCGCGGCTTCCTCGTGGGCGCCCCTGTCGCCTACAGGCTCAATGCTGGCTTTGTCCCGGCAAGAAAGCCTGGCAAGCTTCCGCGCGAGGTCTATTCGCAGACCTACGCACTCGAATACGGCACGGATGAGCTCCAGATCCACAAGGACGCTCTCACGCCTGATGACCGTGTTCTGATCGTCGACGACCTCGTCGCCACCGGCGGCACGGCTGTCGCTACGGCAGAGCTCGTCGAGAAGAGCGGCGCCAAGGTCGCCGGCTTCTCCTTCATGCTCGAGCTCACCTATCTCCATCCGCGCGAGGAGATCGCCAAGAAGTACGACGAGGAAGTCTTCACCCTCATCCAGGTGCAGTAGGGCTATCCTAGAGCTGGCATCGATTTCTGGAAGCTGCCGGAATGCATGCCGGCAGCTTCCTTTTCTTTATCTGGGAGGATAGGCCGCGTGAAGCATCTGGGATATCTCGAGAGAAGCCTTTCCCGTCCGAACCAGGCCCGGCTCGTCTTCGAAGGCGCCCTTGTCGGCCTTGCCGGCGGCGGCATCGTCGTGTTCTACCGCATGGCGCTCTCGGGCGCAGAGAAGCTCATGAGAGGCATCACCGGAGCCGCAGCAGGCCATCCGCTCCAGATCCTTCTCTGGTTCGTCACGCTCGCAGCCGTCCTCATCATCGTCTCGAAGCTCCTGCTCTGGGAGCCCTATACGCAGGGCTCTGGCATTCCGCAGACCGATGCAGAAGCGATAGGGCGCATCGATATGCCCTGGTACCGTGTCATGTCAGCAAAGTTCGCCGAAGGCACGCTCTGTGCCTTTGCCGGCCTCTCGCTTGGCCGCGAAGGCCCTTCCGTCATGCTCGGCGGCATGGGAGGAAAGGCAGTCTCGAAGGCCCTCCACAAGGACCGCGACCACGAGTCGCTGTTCGTGACCTGCGGCGCTGTAGCGGGCATGGCAGCAGCCTTCCATGCGCCGCTTACTGGCGTCCTTTTTGCCGTCGAAGAGATCCACAAGGTCTTCTCGGCATCCCTGGTGATCACGGCGATGGCATCAGCGATCATGTCAGACTTCCTTGTCTCTCAGGTGCTCGGCGTGAAGCCAACGCTCAACTTTGCGCTCGTCACGAACCTGCCGCACGTCTCATACCCGCTCGTCGCTGTCATGGGCATCTATTGCGGCATCCTGGGTGCGCTCCACAACGCTGGCATGTTCGGCTGCCAGGCGCTCTATGGAAAGATCAAGCACTGGGTACCCTATAGCAGGCTCGCCATTCCTTTTGCCATCTCCGGCATCATTGCCTTCACGCTGCCCGACCTCATGTGCGGCGGCGATGCCATCATCGAGAAGCTCATGAATCCGACGGCACTCACCTGGGGGGCAATCCTCTTCCTGCTGATAGGGAAGTATCTCTTCACGACCATCAGCTTCGCCTCGGGCGCACCCGGCGGCACGCTTTTCCCGCTTGTTGTCATGGGTTCGCTTGCAGGCGCGCTCTTCTGCCATCTTGCAAACGCTGTCGGCGGCACGTCGACGCTCTATATGATGAACTTCATCTATCTCGGCATCGCAGGGCTCTTTGCAGCGGTCGTGAGGGCCCCTGTGACCGCAATCGTACTTGTGTTCGAATTGACAGGAAGCCTCGAGAATCTGCTGTCCGTAAGCATCGTCGCAATGATTGCCTTTGTCACGGCGAATCTGCTCAAAATCGACGCATTCTACGAGCATCTGCTCACCAAGCTTCTGGGCAACCTCGACCCGGAAATTGCGGCACAGGAAGAGCACGGCATTGCACTCAGGACCTATCATGTAGCGCTTGGCAGCCAGGCTGAGAACAGGACCGTGGCAGAGCTGCCGTGGCCGAAGGGTACGCTCATCGTACTTGTGGAGCGCGCCGGCGAGCGTATCACGCCGCACGGCACGACGAAGCTCGAACCCACTGATGTCATCACTGCCATAGTCCCCAAATCGTCATTGCTGGAAGATGACCGAAAGATTCAGGAACTCTGCCGGCCGACCATCTTCAGACGCGATATCGAAGGCACGGCAGATGCGGATCGAAGCCCGCAGGACCATTCATAGCCATATTCCCGCTTTGGATTCGTCCGTGAGAAAAATCCATACGGCATGCTGCAAAACAAGGCTCTGAGAGCCTGTTTGAGCAACGCTGGCAGTCATACACGAACATCGTTATGTTTGGGATATATCGGGGTCTTAGAATGCCTCTCAGAAGCTCTTAGAGGAATATGGCCTAAAGTGCCTTGAAGGCCCCATCATGATAGCAAGGGGAGCATCTATGTAGAGGCATCTGAGAGTCTTACTTTACATAAGATATATTATCAGACATTTCTGGACGAAAAGAGAGGGGACTGGAGCTGCTCTCTCCAGACCCCTCTCGAAGCATATATACTCTCTCGGAAGCCTTCTCACGAATCGATGTGCTGGCCGAGATACTCTGCTGCAGCAGTCGCAGCGTTTGCGCCATCGGCTGTAGCCGTCACGATCTGGCGGAGCTTCTTCTCGCGGATGTCTCCTGCAACAAAGAGGCCCGGCGTCTTCGTCTTGCCAGTCTCGTCTGCCACAGCATAGCCACGTTCGTCGAGATCTGCCATGCCCTCGATGAGCTTCGTGGCCGGCACGCGGCCGACAAATACGAACACGCCGAAGGAGCCAGCCGGATATGTCTCGGTCGTCTCTTCGCCGGTCTCATTGTTCCTGAACGTGATGCGCTCAGGAAGCGTCTCGCCCTCGAGCTTCACGACGCTTGTCATGTAGCGAATCTCTACCTTCTCGTTCTCCTCGATCTTCTTGAGGACAGCAGCCTGGGCGCGGACATGGTCCTTGCGGACGATGACAGTGACCTTGGAGGCAAAGCGCGTCAGGAACAGCGCCTCCTCGAGGGCTGAGTTGCCGCCGCCAATCACGAAGACCTGCTTGTTGCGGTAGAACATGCCGTCGCACGTGGCGCAGTACGACACGCCGTGGCCACCAAGCTTCTCTTCGCCCTCGAAGCCGGCATGGCGAGGAGTCGCGCCGCCTGCCAGGATGACGGTCTTGGACTCATAGGTGCCCTCCGCCGTCGTGACCGTGAAGATCTTCGTCTCAGGGTCCTGCGTGATGGAGCTCACCTGGTCGGATACGATCTTTGCACCAAGGTCCTCAGCCTGGCCGCGCATCGCGTCAGCAAGCTCGAAGCCTGACGTATGCGGCACTGCTGGATAGTTGTCCACATCGGCGGTCAGCATAATCTGGCCACCCACGGCCTCCTGCTCGAGGACGACGCTGTCAAGCATTGCGCGCTGTGCATAGATGGATGCAGTGAGTCCTGCAGGACCTGCACCGACAATGACAAGATCGAGTACTTTATCGCTCATGGCATATCTCCTTGCTCTTGTATTCGCTGCTCAAAGGATGCCCCTTGGGGGCATGGTCTATACATGAGAATGCTATCCCCCACATAGCATATCCATATTATATTGCGCGCAATATATCTTTGCAAGAGAAAAGAGCCTTCCAGCAGCAGATAGGCTGCATGCCAGAAGGCTCTAAGAGGCGATTTGAGGCCCTATCTGCTAGACAAGCAGGAAGTAGACCACAAAGGCAATGGTTGCAACCCACATGAGCGGCTTGATGTTCTTTGCCTTGCCGGTCGCGAGGTTGATGAGGACATAGGCGATGAAGCCGAAGCCGATGCCGTTGGAGATCGAGTACGTCATCGGGATGCCGGCGATGATGAGGAATGCCGGGAAGGCATCCGTGATCTTCGTCCAGTCGATGTCGACGACGTCGCCCATCATGAGGTAGCCGACGACCACGAGGGCGCCGCAGGTTGCAGCGGAGCTCACGACGGTGATGATCGGTGCGAAGAAGGCAGCGATGATGAAGAAGATGCCGGTGAAGACCGAGGTCAAGCCGGAGCGGCCACCATCAGCTGCGCCCGAGGAAGACTCGACGAATGTCGTGATGGAGGAAGCGCCGCAGAAGCCGCCCACAGCAGCAGCTGCGGAGTCGACGACCAGAATCTGCTTGATGTCCTCGACAGAGCCATCGTCGTTCAGGAAGTCGCCCTGCTTGGCGACTGCCATGGCAGTGCCCATCGTGTCGAAGAAGTCGGACATCATGAGCGAGAAGGCATAGACAAGAAGGATGGGCGTCGTTATGACTTTCGCAATGCCCATGACACCATTGGCATCGGTCTGGAACGGAGCGCCGAAGCTCGAGAAGTCGAGAGCGGAAACGACGCCGTTAGGAGCAGCCGTGACGCCCAGAGGGATGCCAGCGATGACAGCGATGATGATGCCGATGAGAAGGGAGCCCGGCACCTCCATCGTATAAAGGATGACCGTGGCGATGATGGAGATGAGGCCGACGATGAAGGTCGGGCTCGTCACCTCGCCGAGGCTCACCATCGTGGACTCACTGGCGACGATGATGCCGCCGTCCTTGAGGCCGATCATTGCGATGAAAAGGCCAAGGCCGACAGAGATGGCATGGCGAAGAGGTACAGGGATTGCATCCATGACAGCCTCGCGCAGGCCACAGAGAACGAGGACGAGGATCGCGATGCCCTCGATGAAGATGACTGCCATGGAGGCATGCCAGTCTCCGCCATCAAGAGCGGTGAGCGAAAAGGCAACAATTGCGTTGATGCCCATGCCGGAAGCGCAGGCAAGCGGGCGGTTTGCGAAGACGCCCATGAGGATCGTCATGATGCCGGCGCCGATGCACGTTGCCGTGACAGCAGCATTGGCAGGCACGCCTGCGATGACCATGAGCGCGGGGTTGACGGCGATGATGTAGGCCATCGCCAGGAACGTTGTAAGGCCGGCACGTGCTTCCTGGCCGACAGACGTTCCACGCTCCTTGAGCTTGAAGAATTGCTCCATCCTTGAGGTCCTTTCCTATTTGAAAAACCTTGCAGGGAAAGCATGCGGCGCCCGGCTCGGAAACGGGCGCTGCATGCCGATCGACGACGCCCCTATCAGGCGCCGGAAGATCCGAATCCGCCCACACCGCGGTCTGTCTCATCAAGCGAATCGACTTCCATGAGGCTGACGCGGGGGACTTTCTGTATGACAAGCTGGGCTATGCGCTCGCCCTTCGTGATATGAATCTCTCTTTCGGGGTCGAGATTGATGGCGCAGACCTTGAGCTCGCCACGGTAATGGGCATCGATGAGGCCTGGGGTGTTTGCCATCGACAGGCCCTCACGAAGCGCGAGGCCGCTTCGTGGCTGCACGAAGCCTGCATAGCCATCAGGAATGGCGATGGCGAGGCCTGTGCTCACAAGACGGCGCTCGAACGGCTTCAGGACCACATCTTCGGCGGAACGCAGATCGAGACCAGCATCACCCTCATAGGCGTAGCTCGGCAGTTCCACTTCTTCGTCAAGGCGCTTTATCGGCAGGATGATATGGTCTTCGCTCATTTGCTCAGACTCCTCAGCTCTTCGTTGAACTCATCGATATCTTTGAAGTCGCGATAGACGGAAGCGAAGCGCACATAGGCAACCTTGTCTAGGTTCACGAGGCGCTTGAGCACCATGTCGCCAATCTCTTTCGAGCTCACTTCGGAGACGCCGGAATCACGAAGCTCCGATTCCATATCATCGATAAGCGAATCGAGCTTCGATATAGGAATGTTCCTCTTGACGGTTGCGGCAACAAGGCCGCGCATGAGCTTCTGGCGGTTGAATGTCTCCTTGGTGCCATCCTTCTTGAGGACAGTAAGCGGAGTCTCCTCTCGCCTTTCATAGGTCGTGAACCTGTAGCCGCACTGGATGCATTCACGCCTGCGGCGAATGGCATCGTTGTTTTCAGAGGGCCTCGAATCTACTACCTTCGATTCTTCGCACCCGCACTTTGGACAGCGCATGAATCCCCCTTGTGCTCTTCAACAGAAAGAACATATCACATAAAGCGAGGTCCGCGCTGTCCATATTTAAATTTGAGTCGAAATGTAATACAGCAATTCGCCGTTAAGACGGTCGCAGCTTATGCCTGAGCAGCAGAAACGGTAAGCGTCTGGCCCGGCTGGAGGAAAGAGGAATCCAGGCCGTTCTCGTCCTGGAGCCAGTGTACCATCTGGTCGGTGCTCATGCCGTCAGCACCATGTGCCTCAGCAATGCTCCAGAGCGTATCCTGGTCCTTCACTGTATAGCTCTCCGTCTCGATGGAAGCCTCTGCCTGGCGAAGCCTTGCATTCTGGAGTGCATCTCCTGCATACCAGGTGCCGAGGAAGGCAGCAGCGATTGCTCCGGCAGCCAGAACAGTGAAGACCTTGCTGCCGCGTACAGGCTTTGCCTGTTCCTCGCGAGCCGCCCTTCCCTCGTGCAGGACGAATGCGGGTGCTGGGTCCATTGCAAGTGCTGCGTTGCCATCGAACAGTGCGCTGTTTCCATCGATCATGTTGGAGCCTTTCTCTCATCGTTGCTGCTGACGTTTATAGCAATCGCCGCCGACAGCATTGCATGAGCGAACATCTGTTTTGTATACTATTGCTCGAACACTAGTACGTGTCAATAGTTATCAGAACATTTGTTTGCAGATTAATGTGAAATATCGTATGATGGAACCAGGGAAAAGGAGGACTCCCATGAAGAAGAAGCTCAGCAAGCGCCAGCAAAGCATCTACGAGTACATCTGCTCCTATAGCGCCGAGCATGGCTATCCACCCTCGGTACGCGAGATTGGCGCCGCAGTCGGTCTGGCATCGCCTTCGACCGTCCATATGCATCTCCAGGTCCTCCAGGAGCAGGGCCTCATCAAGAGGGATTCAAAGAAGCCCCGTGCCATCGAGGTCGTGAACAATCCTTCCGAGCACGACGAGGGCCTGCATCTTGCCAAGGTCACCGAAGACCCAGATAGCAATACGATCTCGCTTCCGCTCGTCGGCCGCGTTGCTGCAGGCCAGCCGATTCTGGCTGAGCAGAATGTTGAAGAGCGCCTCAATCTGCCGACCAGCATCGTCGGCGATGCATCATCTTTCGTCCTGCGCGTTCATGGCGAGTCCATGATCAATGCCGGCATCTTCGACGGTGACTACATCGTCGTGAAGGAAGAGCACGATGCACATGACGGCGAGATCGTCGTTGCGCTTATCGACGATTCTGCAACCGTGAAGACGTTCTACCGCGAAGATGGACGTATCCGTCTCCAGCCGGAGAACGATACGATGGAACCGATCTACGCCGAGAACCCGCGCATCCTGGGTCGCGTGACGGCACTCATCCGTTCAATCAGCTAGCGCCGTGCCGGAATCCAGGCGTCTCCGCCTCTTCGATATCATCCGTGGCTTCTCTGTCATTTCGATGATGGGGTTTCATGCCTGCTATGACCTGACAGCCATCTTCGGCTTCAGGCTTGCATGGTTTGTACCGCCTTTCGAGGATATCTGGCGAGACTCCATCTCCTGGACCTTCCTCTTCATCGCAGGCGTCATGTGCAGCTTCTCGAGGAACAACCTGAAGCGCGCAGGACGCTACTTGGCACTTGCTGCAGCCATCTGGGCTGTCACGACCATTGCAGCTGTCGATACGCCGATCAATTTCGGCATCATCTTCTGCATGGGCGCCTGCACGCTCATCTATACGCTCCTGCAGAGGGCAGGGCATGTTCCTGATGGATGGAAAGCTGCCATCCTTCTCTGGGTCGCCTTCTTCATCTCTTATGGACTGCCGAGAGGATCTTTCGGGTTTCCTCCCCTTGCCGTGCCGCTCCCCCGCACCCTCTATCAGATACGCGGCCTTGCATGGCTCGGCATTCCTGGACCAGGCTTTGCCTCGGGCGACTACTATCCCGTGCTCCCTTTCCTCTTCATGTATCTCTCGGGAGCAGCGTTGGGAAAGCTCTGGAAGCGGCAGGGATATCCTGATGCCGCAAGGAAGCTTGCCTGCCCGCCGCTCGAATTCGTCGGCAGGCACCCGCTTGCGTTCTATATCTTCCACCAGCCTGCAATTCTTCTCATCTGCGCAGCTGCTACTGGGACACAGCTCTTATGATGCGTCCCGGCACCACGAGGCTTTCTCAGCCCTCCAGACGGTAAGGCTCGAAAGTGCCTGCAAGGCGCTCAGGAACCTTGGCAGTGGCTCTGAGCCCGCCTTCGTGGTATTCCTCATGAAGTATCTGGCATCTCTCATGGAGCATGCTCATGAGGATGCCCTTTTCATACGGCACTTCCACCGTCATCGTTATATCGCCTTTCGCAGCTTCCTGTGCGATGCGGAAGAGCAGGCCGCGAAGTCCCTTGCCATCGAGTGCCGAGATGAAGACAGCATCCGGATGCATTGCCTCGAGCTGGCGCAGAGCCTCCTCAGGCACAAGGTCGCTCTTGTTATAGACAACGACGCTTCTGATCTTGTCGGCACCGATCTCTTTCAGGATGCTGTCGACGACCGAGAGTTCCTTCTCCGCATGCGGGTCCGAAATATCGACGACCTTGAGTATCAGGTCAGCATTGATAGCCTCGGAGAGCGTCGACTTGAATGATTCCACCAGCAGGGTCGGAAGCTTCTGGATGAAGCCGACTGTATCCGTGATGGTGATCTTTCGACCTTCTTCAAGCTCGATGGCACGTGTTGTCGGATCCAGCGTCGCGAAGAGCTCGTCCTTCGCATATACCGAAGATCCGGTAAGCTTGTTGAGCATGGTCGATTTGCCAGCATTCGTATAGCCGACGAGGGCGACCCTCCAGACACCGGATTCCCAGCGTGCCTTTGACTGGGTATGGCGCTGGGAGGAGAGCTCCTTCAGCTCCTGCGTGAGGAAGCTGATGCGCTTCCTGACAAGACGGCGGTCCACCTCGAGCTGGCTCTCGCCCTGGCCGAACCTGGAACCGATGCCACCTCTCGTCTGCTCGCCGACAAGGTGGCTCCACATGCCTCTCAGACGCGGCAGCAGGTAGTTTGCCTGGGCCAGCTGAACCTGGAGACGTCCTTCCTTCGTCGTTGCATGGGCAGCGAAGATATCGAGAATGAGGGCGGTACGGTCGATGACCTTCGCATGGGAGCCGACAATCTTCTCGAGATTTGACTGCTGTGACGGAGAGAGCTCGTCGTCGAATACGACGACATCCGCGTCGAGAGAGCGGGCAAGGTCCCTGAGCTCCTCAGCCTTGCCAGAACCCAGATAGGTGCGCGCCACAGGAACCTCGAGACGCTGTGCAAGCGTGGCGACAACCTCTCCCCCATCTGTCTCGACCAGGCGCCCCAGCTCAGCCAGCGACTCGTCGAGAGACCATTCTCCGGCCCCGGTATCGACACCGACAAGAATCGCGCGATCCGGTTCGAGCTTTGTCGGCTGCGCCTTGAATCGGGGCATCAGAGCATCTCCTTCTCCATGATCATATCTGCAGCGCCGTTCGTGTCCATCTGGTCCAGATCGAGCCATTTCACGCGGCCATCGCGCTTGAACCAGGAGAGCTGCCGCTTTGCATAGCGGCGGGTGCGCTTCTTGATCTCTTCGGTCGCTTCGGGAAGCGTGCAGGAGCCTTCGAGGCAGTCCACGATCTCCTTGTAGCCGATGGCCTGCATCGCGGTAAGCGTGTCTCTGAACCCAGCAGCGACAAGACCTTCCACCTCATCCACGAGGCCGTCTTGAAGCATCTGGTCCACGCGTACTGAGATCCTCCTGTAGAGTCGCTCGCGATCCATGGCTATGCCCCAGATCGAAGCGTCATACCATGGTGCCCGTTCATGGAGGCCAGCGTGCTGCACGGCGTAGCTCTTTCCCTCATCGAGGAGCTCAAGCGCCCTGATGACACGTCTCACATTGTTCGGGTGTATGAGTTCGGCAGAAGCAGGGTCCCGGCTCTCGAGGAGTGCATATACGGCCTCGCTGCCTTCGTCTTCAGCCATCTTCTCATAGCGTTTGCGCGTCTCAGACGACGTATCGCCCTTCGGGAAGACCATATCGTCTATCGTGGCATCAAGGTAGAGTCCCGTACCACCGCAGAGGATGGGGAGCTTTCCTTCCGAGCAAAGGCTATCGATGCAGCTGCGCGCTTCCTCCTGGAAGAGCTGCGCAGAATAGGCATCGCCGATATCTGCGACATCGACCATAAGGAGCGGACGCCTGCGTTCCGATACCGGCGTCTTTGCTGTGCCGATATCCATGCCGCGATAGACCTGCATCGCATCGACAGAGATGACGGAGGTTGCAAGACGGCATGCCAGCTCATCTGCAAGCGCGCTCTTGCCCGATGCAGTAGGGCCGACGATGCAGAGGACACGGTCGCCTTTCACCGGGGATCGCCTGTCTGCGTGCCTTCGAGATACCAGGACTTCGCTTCGTCGACCTTCACATCGACGAGCTTGCCGACGAGGTCTTCTGCCTTCTGGCCTTCGCACAGCGGGAAGTGGACGGTCTGAAGCTTGCGGCTGTGGCCGACAAGCATCTGGTCATTCCTCTTGGAGGGACCCTCGACAAGCACTTCGGAGACCGTACCAAGATCGCGCTGGTTTGATGCGTAGGAGAGGTCCTCGACGAGGCGTGCCAGCCTGTCGAAGCGCTCCTGGATGACCTCGTGAGGCGTCGTATCTTCGATCTTCGCTGCAGGAGTTCCCGGGCGCTTCGAGTAGATGAAGGTATAGGCCGCATCGAAGGCTGCCTCGCGGACGAGTGAAAGCGTATCCTCGAAGTCCTCTTCTGTCTCTCCCGGGAAGCCGACAATAAGGTCGGTCGTGAGAGCAAGGTCCGGCATGGCAGAGCGCAGGCGTCCGACAAGGTCGAGATACTGCTCTCTCGTATAGCGCCTGTTCATGGCCTTCAGGACTCTCGTAGAGCCGCTCTGGACAGCAAGATGGAGCTGGGGCATCACATTGGGCGTCTCTGCCATGGCGGCAATGACATCGTCTGTGAGGTCCATGGGATTCGAAGACGTGAAGCGGATGCGGTCGACGCCGGTCTCTCCTACCTTGCGGAGAAGCTCTGCGAACCGGGGCTTCCCGTAGATGTTCGTGCCGTAGGAGTTCACGTTCTGGCCCAGAAGCGTGATTTCGCGCACGCCGTCAGCGACAAGCCCGTTGCATTCGAGGAGGATGGACTCCATCGTGCGCGAGCGCTCGCGTCCACGGACATACGGCACGATGCAGTAGGTACAGAAGTTGTTGCACCCCGTCATGATCGGCACCCAGGCGTGATAGCGGAGCTCTCGATGGCTCGGAAGCTCGGTCGAGAAATGCTCGGTGTCTTCCTTCGTATCGACGAGCACCTTGTGCTTCTTCTCCGAGTAGGCCTCGACGAGAAGCTCAGGCAGCGATGCCAAGGCGCCGGTGCCGAAGACGACATCGACACTCGGTATGTTCTTCTTGAGCTCTGCACCTGCACGCTGCGCTACGCAGCCACCGACGGCCACGATGCGCTTGCCGGAAGGCGGAAGCGCAGCCCCTGCTGCATTCGCTGCAGTGCCATAGAGCCTCGTATCGGCCCCTTCACGCACTGAGCACGTCATGAATACGACGATATCTGCCTCTTCGACGGTACCGACCTCGAGGCAGCCACACGAATCAAGCAGGCCCGCCACCCGCTCAGCATCGTGGAAGTTCATCTGGCACCCGAACGTCTTTACATAGTAGGTCTTTCCTGCCAACTGCGGGTAATGCTGCATGCTATGAAACCGTCCTCGTATCAGTAGGGGCTGTCTGTGAAAGTGTCTGCGGCGTCAGCTTGTGGACGTAGATTGCAATGCGGATTGCCGTCCTGTTCTCGCCGCAGATCTCGATATCGGAGAAGGTGGGAGCGCAGGAGATGTCGACTCCTGTCGGTATGAGAAATCCGCGGGCGATGGCAACAGCCTTGATGGCCTGGTTCACCGCACCTGCACCGACGCACTGCACATTCACGGGCACGCCGTCCTTCACCATGCCGGCAATGGCGCCCGCGACCGATGCGGGGGAAGATTTGCTCGAAACCTTGAGGAAGTCCATACCTGCTCCTGGAAGTTCGCTCTATCTTGTGCCCCTCATTCTCGGGACACACTGCATATGGTCTTGCCATATACCACTTCGTACATCTTATACTTTACGGCCTAGTCATCCTCGGCAAATTCGAACGTACAGGAAAGCCGGCCTGAAGAAACACGGACCTCGGGCGGTGCTGCAAGCTCGATATAGTAGCGATCCTCCAGATACTGGAAATCGCGCGCAAGCATGCCGCGGAACTTGTCGAGATCCTTCTTCGAGATCTTGATGCTTCGGGCATCCTTCTCGAGGTCCACTTTCCGGGGACTGCGGTGCGCTGAAACCTTCTTGCCTCTGATATACGCATAGGCGCCCTGCGCTGGCGCAATCTCGCCAGAGAGAATCCTCTGTGCGGTCCTCTCGGAGATTTCGAGGCCGAGAGCTGAGGCAATATCGGCAAGCTCCTCAGCGTCAGGCGCGAGCCGGAGCTGGAGCAGAAGCGGCATGTCGCAGATCTTCATCTGGAGGATGCGTTCGCGTACAGCGCGCGGAATGCGGACATGTCTGCGTGCTGCCGCTATGGTCTCTGCAGGAGAGCCGATATAGACCTCGCAGGCACCCTTGTCCTCGAGCGCAAACTCGCAGGAGCAGCGCAGGAGGTTATGCGGGCCGCGGACAATCTTGATTGCTCCGTCTTCGTCCCGCTCGCACTCGGGCCAGGACGACTGGTCTGCCTTTTCGGGAATCTTTTGCGTATCGAAGGAAACCTGGATCGAGGTGCCCTTGCCTGGATCTGATGCAACGACGTGGGATGCTTCGGCGTTCTGCCTTATCGAGAAGAGCGCCATGCCCCTTCCATGCACGCCCCAGGCGTCCATATGCATCGTATCGAGCTTCGAGGTGACACGGGCATCGAAGATGCGCTCCTGCATGTCGTGAGGGATTCCTCCGCCATCATCCACAACCGTGAGCGTCCGCGTGCCTTCGGTCTTCTGGAGCGCAAAGAGAATCGTATGGGCTCCGGCATCGCGTGCATTCCGCAGAAGCTCTATCGCTGCGTCTTCGACAGAACGGATATCATGCTTCGCCTGACGACGTTCGGCTTCGTCCACCCGAAGGCGGACGAAGCCGTCACCGTAGCTCTCTTCGACGCGAAGCGAAGCTGCATGTCCCGTCTTTGCAATGAAGGCGGCAAGGCTCTCAGCGTCTGTGCCCATTGCCTACTTTGCCGTATCCACTGCGCGGGATTCGCGTATGACGACGACGCGGACCTGGCCAGGATATTCCATCTCGTCCTCGATCTGCTTCGCGATATCGTGGGCAAGCACCGTTGCCTGGGCATCGGAGATCTTCTCGGGCTCGACCATAACATGGAGCTCGCGGCCAGCCTGCATTGCATAGGTGCGCTCGACGCCCTCATGGGCATTGGAGATCTCCTCGAGCTTCTCGAGGCGCTTGATGTAGTTCTCGGCAGACTCGCGGCGGGCACCCGGGCGTGCAGCGGAGATGGCATCGGCTGCCTGGACAAGCACATCGAGGACCGTATCCGGCTCGACGTCTGCGTGGTGTGCCTCGATAGCATGGACGATCTCCGGCTTCTCGCCGTAGCGGCGGGCAAGGTCTGCACCGATGACAGCGTGCGGGCCTTCCACCTCATGGTCGATGGCCTTGCCGATGTCATGCAGGAGTCCTGCACGTTTTGCCGGTGCCTCGTCCATGCCTAGCTCGGAAGCCATGATTCCGCAGAGCGTCGCGACCTGGACGGAGTGCGAAAGGACATTCTGGCCATAGGACGTGCGGTAGCGAAGGGCACCCAAGGTCCTGATGAGTTCAGGATGCAGGTCGTGGATACCCATATCGAAGGCAGCCTGCTCGCCAGCCTCGCGGACGCGCTCGTTCACGAGGGTCTCGGCCTTCTTGTACATGTCCTCGATGCGGGCAGGATGGATGCGTCCGTCTGCGATGAGGTTCTCGAGCGTGACGCGTGCCGTCTCGCGGCGGACCGGATCGAAGCTCGAGAGCACGACGGTCTCAGGCGTATCGTCGATGACAAGAGAGACGCCGGTAACCTGCTCGAAGGTGCGGATGTTCCTGCCCTCGCGGCCAATGATGCGGCCCTTCAGGTCATCAGACGGAATATGGACGGACGTGACCGTAATCTCGCCTGCCTGGTCGGCAGCACAGCGCTGGATGGCCGTTGAGACGATCTCGCGTGCCGTCTTGTCGGCCTTGGCACGTACGCGCTGCTCGGACTCGCGCAGGATCTGTGCCTCCTCGCGCACGCTCTGCTGGCGGATCTTGCCGATGAGCTCGTCGTGGGCCTCGTCGCTCGAGAGGCCAGCAATGCGCTCGAGCTCGGTTGTCATCTTCTCTTCCATCTTGTCGAGATCGGACTTCCTGCGGTCGAGCTGGCCTTGATAGCTCTGGAGCTGGTGCTCGCGGCGGTCGAGGGAGTCGTTCCTCTTGTCGAGGGACTCCTCGCGCTGGACGAGACGGTTCTCGAGCGTATGGATCTCGTTCTTGCGCTGCTCCTCCTCATTGAGGGAAGCCTGGCGCATCTGCATGATCTTCTCTTTGGCTTCGATCAGGGCCTCGCGCTTCGCGCTCTCGGCTGCGCTCTTGGCATCGGCAGTGATCTTCTCTGCCTGGGTGCGGGCATCGCCGAGCTGCTTTTCTGCCTCGGCCTTTGCATCATCGACCTGTCGGCGTGCTTCCTGCACCTTCGTGCTGCTCTGCCTTGTCACGGCGAAATAGCAGACGAGGGCACCCACCGCCAGACATGCAATCGCAACTAGTACTGTCATGGTGACTCCTCAGTCGTTCATCTTCTCATCAGCGGAGTCCGCACATGCGGGCCCCTCCCACCTGAGGTGTCACTGCCGGCAGCATGGAAGACTGCCAGAACGCACATACCATTGTTATATGGACAACGTCTTGCGGAGCTTGCCGAAGGCGTGAATCACCAAAGCTGGTAATTCAATCGTATATTCGACATCTGATACTGTCAAATGTTCGTAAGGTCACAAGCTCTTCTTTTTTTGTGGATGGCAGCTCAGATATCTTCTGAGCTGCGCCTCTCGGCAAGCGCCTGCTTTGCGGCACGCGTCGCGAGCTCGAAGCTGTAGCCTCTGCCTGCAAGATAGCGTACAAGCTTCTGGTACTCGTTGCCAGAAGAGACATGCTTCCTACGCGCAAGCGCAAGGGCGCGCTCAGCCTCGTCCTCGTCGCCTGCCGCCTCGCTCCAGCCGATGTCCTCGCCGAGCGCAACGCCGCGCCGCGCCAGCTCGAGCTCGATCTTGCGCCTTCCCCATCCCGCACGGATCTTCTGCTCGCAGAAGCGCTTCGCATATCTCCTGTCATCTACGAGGTGCTTCTTCTGGGCAATCGCAAGGGCAGAGTCGATGGCAGGACGTCCGTAGCCCCGCTCGGCCAGGCGCTCTGTGAGCTCCGATACCGTGCAGTCGCGCCTGTTCAGGGTCTCGGCCGTCTTCTGCCAGGCGCACTGCTCCTCGATCTGGCCCTCGGCTTCAAGGAGCTCGTCTGCCGACATATAGCCAGAGCTCCTGTCAGCCTCAGCCTTCTTGAGGGCACGGGCGACTTCGACAGGAATCTTCCTCTTTCCCATGCCATCGGCTTCAAGCGTCGCCTGCGGCCGCCTGCGGTCGAAGGAGGATGCCTTCTTCTCGGGCATCGTGCAGGACCAGCTGAATGCCTCTGCTTCGGTTGCCATCTCGCCTATTCCTCGTCAGACGGCTTCTTGCCGGCGTCCACGACCGGCTCGCCGACACGCTCGTCTCCCAGCACGAGGCCGCAGGCAACGCGTACCTTGTGGTCGATTTCCTGGGAAAGATCGGGGTTCTCGCGCAGGAACTCCTTGGCAGCCTCGCGTCCCTGTCCCAAGCGCTCCCCCTCATAGGTGAACCAGGCACCGGACTTGTCGACGATGCCGTAATCGACGCCCATGTCGAGGATGGAGCCCTCCTTCGAGATGCCCGTGCCATACATGATGTCGAACTCGGCCTGCTTGAAGGGAGCTGCGACCTTGTTCTTGACGACCTTGACGCGCACACGGTTGCCGACGACCTCGCCGTTCTGCTTGATAGAGTCGATGCGGCGGATATCCATTCGGACCGATGCGAAGAACTTGAGCGCACGGCCGCCTGGCGTCGTCTCGGGGTTGCCGAACATGACGCCGATCTTCTCGCGAAGCTGGTTGATGAAGATGCAGGTCGTGTTCGACTTGGCAAGCGAGCCGGCAAGCTTTCGGAGCGCCTGGCTCATGAGACGTGCCTGCGCGCCGACCGTCGTCTCGCCGATCTCGCCCTCGATTTCGGCACGGGGCACGAGCGCTGCGACAGAGTCGACGACCACGACGTCTATGGCGCCGGAGCGCACGAGCATGTCGCAGATTTCGAGCGCCTGCTCGCCGGTATCCGGCTGCGAGATGAGCACCTCATCGATATCGACACCGATGCGTGCTGCATAGCCCGGATCCAGGGCGTGCTCGGCGTCGATGAAGGCGACAACACCGCCCATGGCCTGGGCCTCAGCGAGAATCTCGAGCGAGAGGGTCGTCTTGCCCGAAGACTCGGGGCCGTAGATCTCTACGATACGGCCGCGTGGCACGCCGCCGATGCCGAGCGCCGCGTCGAGCGCCAGAGATCCCGTCGGAATCGCCTCGATATCGAGATTCTGCGCACCGTCGCCGTACTTCATGATGGAGCCCTTGCCGAACTTCTTCTCGATCTCGGCAGTCGTCGCTTCCACCATCTTGTCGCGCTCTTCGCCGTACATCTTCTGATGGACTTCACGTGTCACGGTCTTCTTAGCCATTGCTACTCCTTGCTCTGTGCCAGCCTCTGCCATGCTAGACGAACAATCGTTCGCCGTCAATCGTCTTTGTCCAGCATACAGGAACTGCCTGACAGCCTTCGCACGCCGGGAACGCAGGTTTCTGGCACGAATCTTCCATGAGCAGAAAGCCGGCCGGAGACCTTGGCCCCCAGCCGGCTTGATCTTCGATCAGAGCGATTCGAGCCCCTCGGCGAGAAGGCCCAAGGCAATCTGCACTGCCTTCAGGCGTACGGTCTTGCGGTCGCCTGAAAGGAGGTGCATCTCGCTTCTCGTGAAGCCGCCGCAGGAAAGCCCGAACCAGACCGTGCCGACAGGCTTTCCCGGCTCCTCGCCGCCAGGGCCTGCGATGCCCGTCACCGACACAGCGACATCGGTCAGAAGGACGCGCCTGGCGCCTTCTGCCATGGCCTCAGCACACTCGGAGGAGACAGCACCGACACCAGGAGCATCGAGGATGCCATCAGACACGCCGAGCACGGCGTGCTTTACGGGAATCGCATAGCTCGTGATGCCGCCCTTCACGACAGCGGACGAGCCAGGCACTGCCGTGAGCGCACCTGTCACAAGGCCGCCCGTGCAGGACTCGGCCGTTCCGACCGTGAGGCCTTTCCTGTGCCCCAGATCGAGCACGCGCTCTGCTGCCTTGTAGAGCTCCTGCTCGTCTGGAAGCTCGATATCGCCTTGATCTCCCTGCATGATCTATCCCTCCGTAATGTAGCTCCAAGATTTCACGAGATAGTCCACACCGGACCAGATGGTGAGGATCGTCGCCGCAATGAGTATCCACCAGCTGAGGCCGTAGAGCACCGTCTGGAAGAGGCCCGCCCCAAAGGAGCGCGCCAGAAGCATCCCGCAGATGCCCACCATTGTCGTGGCGGTCTTCGCCTTGCCGAGATTGCTTGCGGCAATCACGACCCCCTTAGCCGCAACGACCATGCGCAGGCCCGATACAAGCAGCTCGCGCACTATGACAACAAGCAGCATGAAGGGTCCCATGGAACCCTCCATGAGGAGATAGACAAGGGCAAATATCACGACGAGCTTGTCGGCAATCGGATCGAGGAACTTGCCGAATGTCGTGACCTCGTTTCTCGAGCGTGCGAGATACCCATCGAGCTTGTCTGTTCCCGATATCGCGATGTAGAAGAGCGCGATGCCGAAGGCAGGCACCGAGAAGCTGCTTATGGCAGCTGGTACCTGTGCTGCGAGGATGAACCACACCGGAATGAGGACGATGCGGATGCAGGTGACGATGTTTGCGGGTGTCCAGAGCTTCTTCGACGATACTGCCACGTCACTCGCTCCCCAGAAGCTCGCCGACGAGCTCGTAGCAGAAGCTGTCCACGAGCTTCACGCGCACGATATCGCCGACAGATGCCTCGCCGCTCTCGATATGCACCGCGCCATCGGAATCAGGCGCCTGGAACCAGGCATGTCCGATGAGCTCGGGGCCGTTGTCGCCTTCCTCGATGCCGTCGACGATCACATCGACCGTCTCGCCGATATGCTTGGCCGTTGCAGAGAAGCCCATCTCCTCGGCGAGGTCGATGAGGCGCTGGGTGCGCTCCATCTTCACATCTTCGGGGACCTGGTCCTCCATCTCGGCAGCGCGGGTGCCTTCCTCGGGCGAGTAGGCAAAGACCGAGGTGTAGTCGAACTCCTCATCCTTCAGGAAATCGAGAAGCTCCTCTGCCTCCTCGTCGGTCTCTCCCGGGAATCCTGCCATGCCGGTCGTCCTGAGCACCATGCCAGGAATCTCGCGGCGGAGCCTGGCGAAGAGCTCGCGGAGCTCAGGCTCTGAGCCGGAGCGGCCCATGCGTGCCAGGATCCTCTCGGAGCAGTGCTGGATGGGGATATCGATATAGGGAAGCACTTCAGGCGTATCGCGGATCGTCGCGATGAGCTCGTCGGTCATGCCCTCTGGCTGAAGATAGAGCACGCGGATCCAGCCATGATAGGGACGCACAGCCTCTGCAACCTGGCGAAGGAGCCAGGCAAGCGTCTTCTTGTCTTCGAAATCGGAGCCCCAGATGCCGGTGTCCTGGCCGATGAGCACGACCTCACGGACACCGCCCTCCATAAGGTGCCTCACCTCTTCGAGAATTTCCTCGACCGGACGCGAATGGTAGCGGCCGCGGATATAAGGAATGGCGCAGAACGCGCAGAAGCGGTCGCACCCTTCAGAGATCTTCACATAGACGCTTGCGCCCTCGATCGTACGGAGCGCCCCGGCGTCGATGGCAGGACCCTCCTTGGGCACTTCGCGGCCGAGGACCTTCGACACGACCGAGACGATGCCGTCCTCCTCGTCAGCCTTCACGAAGGCCGAGACCTCCGGAAGCTCTTCGGGAAGCTCTGCACCATAGCGGGACGGCACGCAGCCACACATGACGATGGGAAGGCCACGGACGCCTTCGTCTGTCGCTTCCTCGGCAAGCTGGAGCGTCGTCTCGATCGACTCGGATGTCGCCGAAGCGAGGAACGAGCACGTATTGATCAGTGCCAGATCGGCGTCTGCCACCTCATGGGTCTCCGCATACCCAGCACGTCCGAGAAGCGAGCGCATGCGGTCGGTATCGACCTCGTTCTTTGCGCAGCCGAGCGTGATATAGAGGATGCGGGGATCTTCGGTGCTAGCGGTAGTTGACATATTGGAGCGGCTGTCCATAATCCTGCTCTCTGAGATAGGCGATGGTGGCCTGCAGCGCATCACGCGAGGCGGAGCTCACGCGGAGCTTGTCGCCTTCGACGGTCGCCTTGACCTTCTGCTTGGTGCCTCGGATATCCTTGGCAATGCGCTTTGCCGTGTCCTGGTCGATGCCCTGGACAAGGGTAGCGCACTTCTTCACAGTTGCTCCTGCTGCCGGCACGGCCTCCTGCCACTTGATGGCAGAAAGATCGATGCCGCGCTTTGCAGCCTTCGAATTCATGATGTCGGCAACCTGGCCAGCGACGAACTCGGACGGTGCACTGATGGTGATGGTGCCGTCCTTCTTCGAGTACTCGATCGAAGAGCCGGTGCCCTTGAGGTCATAGCGCTGCGAAAGCTCCTTCTGAGCCTGCTGGAAGGCGTTGTCGACCTCCATGAGATCGACTTCGGAAACGATATCGAAGCTCGATTCCTTTGCCATGTTCCCTCCTTAAGCCTTGCTGGTTGTGGTGGAGGCGCTCTTCGTGCTCGTAGCCGAAGCGCCGTTCGTAGTGGCAGACGTGCTGCCCGTGCTGGTCGTGCCGTTCGTCGAGCTGGACGTGCCGGACTGCGTGGAGTCGGTCGATGTGCTCGAGGAATCCGTACCCTTCGAATCCTTGCTCGCATCGGTCGATGTTCCATCGGTCGTGGTCGTCTGCGTCTGCGGCACCTTGATCGTTATGGTACCAAGACCCGAAGTCTTCGCATCGAAGCTCTGGTTTTCGCCGTTCTTCGTGACCGTCACTGCAGACGTATCTCCGACCTGGATGCTCATCGACTGCTTCGGCTCGTAGGTCTGCGTCCAGGGACCCGTCACGGACTCGGCGACGACGCTCTTGCCGTCGACGACGATCTCCACCCAGGAGACGCTGCTGTCGGCGACCGTCACGACGACTTCCGTCTTCTCCGGCGTCGTCGTGGTGCTCGAAGACGTGCCGTCAGACTTCGTGCTCGTCGTCTGGGCAGAGGTATTCGAAGAGGAGCTCTTCGTCCCGGAAGCATCAGAGCTCGATGAGGTCGAGCTCTGCGAGCTCGTAGTGTCAGCTGTGGAAACCGGTACCGAGGAGCTTGCTGCCGAGCTGCTCTCCCCTGCTGCCATATTCACGCAGGAGCTCACCGACATCACGATGATGATCGTCAGAAGGATTGCGACGAGTATGCCAAGGCCGATCACCATGTTCTCGTTCGAGAGGAACGACTTCGGACGCTGGGGATGTCGTCCAGGCTGCGGACGCCTCCTGTCCACATTCGGACGCTGGACGTTCGCGATGTTCCTCGACGACACGCGGCCACGGACAGAGTTTGCTGCCTCATAGGGAGAGGTCGTCTGTCCGTACTTCATATCGTCGGTGTAGCCCCGCTCGACAGGGCGCGTCTCTATGCGCTGGCCCTGCCTCCCGAAGCGCTCTGTCCCATCGATGTAGGGATTTCGCTGCTGCGAAGGATAGCCCTGCTGCGGCACACGCTGCGAATAGGGCTGTCCCTGCGATGGACGTCCATATCCTCCCTGCGGAGCAGCGCTCCTGCTCCTCGCAGCGGCACCCGAGCGCTCACGGCTGCTGCGGTCCAAATAGCTTGAGCGCACCTGCTCGCGGGAGCGTCTTCGCCTTTCATTGTTTCCGTGCTCGTACACGTATAGGTCCTCATTGAATTGACGTACGACTGCAGAATCATCAAGTCCAAGATAGCGCGCATAGGAGGCAAGCATCCCCTGCGTATAGCCATTGCTCGGAATGGACGCAAAATCGCCTTCCTCGAATGCCTGGAGTATTTGCTCCTTCATGCGCAGGTCGCGGGCTGCCTTGCCGAGCGTGATGCCCAGCTGCCTGCGGCGTTCAAGAAGTATAGCGCTATAGCGTGCTGCCATTGCTATACGACCTCCCGGTACTTTTCCTCGGCTATCCTGAGCTCTTCGAGGCCTGCCTCGTCGAGCAGGACTTCGCGCGGCTTCGAGCCATCAGGCGGCCCGACGATGCCCTTTGCCTCGAGCATGTCCATGATCCTTCCGGCACGGGCATAGCCGACCTTGAGGCGGCGCTGGAGGCCAGATGTGGAGCCGAGCTGCGAATCCACGACAATCTGCGCTGCCTCCCAGACGAGCGGGTCGTCGTCCTCAGGCCCCTGCGAGCCGCTCGACTCTCCAGGAAGAGCTCCCGGAGCGACAGCGGAAAGAATCTCGTCGTGCATGTCGCTCTCGAAGTGGTCCTTCACGAAGGCGACGACGGATTCAATCTCATCGTCCGAAACATAGCAGCCAAGCGCACGCTTCGGCTTCCTGCCGCGGAGACGGTAGAGCATGTCGCCGGAGCCGAGCAGGCGCTCTGCTCCCGTCGCATCGAGGATGATGCGGGAGTTCACGGACGAGTCGACAGAGAGCGCGACGCGGTTGTCGATGTTCGCCTTGATGAGGCCTGTCACGACATCGGCCGAAGGCCTCTGCGTTGCGACAATCAGATGGATGCCCGCAGCGCGGCCGAGCTGAGCGATACGGACAATCGAGGCTTCGACATCCTTGCGGGCGACCATCATGAGGTCAGAGAGCTCGTCGATCACGATCACGAAGTACGGCATGTGCTCGGGCGGATGCTCCATGTCAGCCCACTTGTCGCCGTCGATATTCGCATTGAATGTCTTGATGTCGCGGACCTTGTAGTGCTCGAAGACCTTGAGTCTGCGCTCCATCTCGGAGACGCCCCACTGGAGCGCTCCTGCAGCCTGGTGCGGATCGGTCACGACCGGAACATAGAGATGTGGCAGGCCATTGTAGCCCGTGAACTCGACGCGTTTCGGGTCGATCATGATCATGCGGACCTGCTGGGGCGTCGCCCTCATGAGCATCGAGACGATGATCGTGTTCAGAAGGACCGACTTGCCCGAGCCGGTCGTACCAGCAACAAGCAGGTGTGGAAGCTTCGCGATATCGACCGTGATCGGCTTTCCTTCCGTATCGCGGCCGAAGGCGACCTCGAGCGGGCTCTTGCTCTTTGCATACGGCAGGACATCGCCCAGGCACACGCTCTGCCTCTCATGGTTCGGAATCTCGATGCCGACAAGCGAGGTGCCGGGAATCGGCGCGAAGATGCGGACCGAGGTAGCGGCAAGCGAGAGCGCGATATCGTCTTCGAGGTTCGTGATGCGGCTCACACGCTCGCCCTCGCCCATGGAGATCTGGAACGTCGTGACGATAGGGCCAGAGACCCACCCCGTGACCTTGGCCGTGAGGCCGAACTCCTCAAGCGTGCTCTGGAGCTTCTCTGCCGTGGACCTGAGCTCTTCCTGCGAGCTCATGGACTGGGCAGAATCAGGATTCGATTCAAGAAGGGAAAGCGGCGGAAGCTCTCCGGGCTCGGCTGAGGAAGCTGCCGCAGTCTGGGCGGGAGCTGACGCATCCTTCTTCTGGATCTGCGTCTTCTTGCCCTCGGCACGCGCCGCTGCCTCCTTCAGGAAGTCAGGCACTGCCTCATGCGCAGGTGCTGCTGCAGGTGCAGGGGCTGTTGCCTGCGCTGCAGGCTCATCCTCATCGGGCGTCTCGTTTGCTGCATCGGAGGAATCCTCGATATCGGCAGCGGGCTGCACATGCTTGAGCGAAAGACGCGGATGGCGCCTCTTCTGTGCCTTCTCCGTCTTGCTGTCTGCATTCTCTTCTGCATCGACAGGCTTCTCGGTCTCCACCGGAGCCTTATTGCGGTTCCTCTTGAGCACGGTCGTCTTGCGGTCGCCGATATAGGTCGTCTTGCCGTCACCCAAAGGATCGAAGAGCGTCGTCGGCGCGGTGCCATCAGGATCCTGCGCATCGGCAAAGAGCTCGTCGAGATCTGCAACAGATGCCGGAGCAGCCTCCGCCTTCTGGGCACGGGACATTTCGCGGCTCTGCTTCAGGGCGGACATCTTCTCCTGCATCTCGGACTTCAGCTTCGTGAGCGAAAGGCCGCAGACAAGGGCGCCCGTGACAATGAGGCCCACGAGCACGACATTGGAAACGATGCGTCCGACAAGGACGAGGAGCACCCAGGCAAGCGCTCCGCCGAGAAGGCCTCCTGCCCTCTCCATATAGGCAGGGTCGAGCACCTGCTGAGGTGCTGATTCAGGAACGCCGGCATTCACGGAGATCAGGGCGAGGACGGCAAGCACGATGAGGCCAAGGCCCACTGCCACGCGCTTCGAGCCCAGGATCGAGCGGTCCATGAAATGCGTCGCAGCAAAAAGCGCAATGGCGAGCGGACAGAGTATGGCGCCAACGCCGAAGAGCAGCGACAGCGCACGTCCGAGAAGCGTTGTCACGACGGCAGAGGTCGGCGTGACGAGCGCTACGATCATCGCGACGGCAAGCACGATCAGCAGCACGGCGAGGATGTCCTGCTTGACAGAGGGCTCTATCACAGGCGCTGCACTATGCTGCACCTGCGGCTTCTGGGCCCTGGCAATATTTTTCTGTGCTGCTGTCTTGCTCTTTGCTGCCAACCTACACCTCCAGCACGACCGGAATCACCATCGGCCGCGTGTGCGTCTTGTTCCAGAGATAGTTCGAAAGGCCGTTCCTTGCCGCCTTGCGCATGGCATCGACCGTTGCCGTATCGGCAATCTTCATGACTGCCGTGCGTACGGAATCGACCGCGCCATCGGAGAGCTCCACATCGTTTGCCGAAGAGAAGCCACGACTCGAAAGCTCGATATCGGCGACCTTGTGCGTGCGGCTCGAGATCGTGACGACGCAGGTGACGATGCCATCAGTTGCTAGGCGCTTGCGGTCGCGCAGCACGACAGGATCGGCATCGGACACAGAGCCGCCGTCGACGTAGACGACACCGGAATCGACCGAAGGGCCACGGCGGACCTTGTGGCGGCGCATCTCGAGCGTATCGCCGTTGTCGACGACGAAGATGTGGTCGTCGTCCATGCCCATGTCGCGGGCAAGCTGAGCGTGTGCCCTCAGGTGCACTGCCTCGCCGTGCACCGGCATGAAGTACTTCGGGTGCACCATAGCGAGCATGAGCTTGAGCTCCTCCTGGGAACCATGGCCGGAGACATGCACGAGCGTGTTGCTCTTGTCGTAGATGTAGCAGCCGAGCTTCGAGAGCGAGTTGATGACGCCCTGGACGCTCTTCTCGTTGCCAGGGACCGGCGTTGCAGAGATGATGACGGTATCGCCCTTGTGGATCGAGAGCGACTTGTGCTCGCCGTTTGCCATCCTCGAGAGTGCCGAGAGCGGCTCGCCCTGGGAGCCTGTGCACATGACGACGATTTTGTCGTCAGGGATGTTCTCGACGTCGTAGGCATCGATGATATTCTCGTCTGCGATCCTGAGGTAGCCAAGCTCGCGTGCGATGGCCGTGTTCGTCACCATGGACCTGCCGGTCACGACGACCTTGCGGCCGACGGCCGTCGCAGCGTCGCAGATCTGCTGGAGACGGTGGATGTGGCTCGAGAACGAGGCGACAAAGACGCGGCCCGGCGCATTCTTGATGATGTGGCGAAGAGCGGGGCCGACGGCTGCTTCAGAGGGCGTGAAGCCGGGCCTTGTCGCATTCGTCGAATCGGAGAGCAGAAGGTCTACGCCCATGGAGGCGAAGCGGTTGATGGCGGCGTAGTCGGGACGCACGCCGTCGATCGGCGTCTGATCGAGCTTGAAGTCGCCCGTGTGCATGACGGTGCCGGCAGGCGTCTTGATGTAGACGCCGAGAGATGCCGGAATCGAGTGCGTCATCGAGAAGAAGCTCACCGTGAAGGCGCCAAGCTCGATCTTCGTGCCATCGGTCACCTCGCGGAAGTCCGGGTTCTTGAGACGATGCTCCTCGAGCTTGCCCTCGATGAGCTTCAGGGTGAGCTTGCTCGAGAAGATGGGCACGCGGTGCGTGAGGTCCATGATGAGGTACGGAAGCGCGCCGGTGTGGTCCTCATGGCCGTGGGTCACGATGATGCCACGGAGCTTGTCCTCATTCTCGAGGACATAGGTGTAGTCGGGAAGCACGAGGTCGACGCCCGGCATATCGTCGTCCGGGAACATGATGCCGGCATCGACGAGGATCATATCGTCGCCGTATTCGAATGCCGTCATGTTCTTTCCGATGCCATCGAGGCCTCCGAGAGGAATGACTTTGAGAGGTATGGATTCAGTTCTTGCCATATATCTGCCTGCTCCTTCCATGTAGCGATGTGATGCAGATCATTTCATGCAGCCAGCTGCGTCGATTCTGCCAGGCTGCATTCCCATGCTGATAGCGTGCGGCCAAAGGGCCGGCACAAGGCTTTCTATGATAGTACCCGAGCAGGCAGTGCCAAACGACGCTACCAGCAAAGCGCCATGATTATTCTTGAGAACAAAGGCGGGAACCCCGAAGAGCTCCCGCCCATGCTGGATGGAACTTTGATTCTGGCTTGCTTCAGGCCTTATGCGTCGTGGTGACGACGGGGCTGGCGTCCACGGGGAGCATCGCCCTCATTGGACTGTGCCCTGCGGCCGCCATTGTCGCCCGGACGGCGCGTGTGGCGCGTCCTGTGCTCGTCGCGCTCGCCGTTCTCGCGGCCCTTGCCGGAGCCTTGAGGTGCCTCAGGCTTGTCGAGGCGATCGAGGCTGATCTTGCCCTTCTCGTCGACCTCGAGGACCTTGACCTTGACCTCGTCGCCGATGTTCAGGACATCCTCGACCTTGTCGACACGGCCCTTTGCGACACGGGAGATGTGGAGCAGGCCGTCCTTGCCCGGAAGGAGCTCGACGAAGGCGCCGAACGGCTGGATGCCGACGACACGGCCGGTGTACTCCTCGCCGACCTCGGGGACCTTCACGATAGCCTTGATGCGCTCGGCTGCTGCATCTCCTGCACCATTGATGCCGGAGATGAAGACAGTGCCGTCCTCCTGGACGTCGACGGTGGCTCCCGTCTCCTCCTGGATGCCACGGATGACCTTGCCGCCAGAGCCGATGACATCGCGGATCTTGTCGGTCGGAATGTGGAGGCTGATGATCTGCGGAGCCGTCGGCTTCGTGTGCTCGCGCGGTGCAGGGATGGCATCGAGCATCGCATCGAGGATGAACATGCGGCCCTCGTGTGCCTGCATGAGTGCAGCGCGCAGGATCTCAGGCGTGAGTCCCGTAGCCTTGTTGTCCATCTGCATGGCCGTGATGCCCTTGGTCGTGCCCGTGACCTTGAAGTCCATGTCGCCGAGGAAGTCCTCGAGGCCCTGGATGTCGGTCAGGACGACGGTCTTGCCTTCCTCCTGGATGAGGCCCATGGCAACGCCGGAGACCGGACGCTTGATGGGGACGCCTGCATCCATGAGGGCAAGGGTGGAACCGCACGTCGATGCCATCGACGAGGAGCCATTGGACTCCATGACCTCGGAGACGACGCGGATCGTGTACGGGAACTCCTCCTCGGAGGGGATCACCGGCAGAAGGGCGCGCTCGGCAAGGTTGCCGTGGCCGATCTCGCGGCGCTTCGGGCTGCCCATGCGGCCCGTCTCGCCCGTGCAGAACGGCGGGAAGTTGTAGTGGTGGATGTAGCGCTTGCCCTCGACCGGCTCGATCGTGTCAAGGCGCTGCCACTCGTTGAGCATGCCAAGCGTGCAGACCGAGAGGACCTGGGTCTGTCCACGCTGGAAGAGGCCGGAGCCATGGACGCGCGGCAGATAGTCCGGCTTCACCATGAGCGGCCTGACCTCGGTGGCCTTGCGGCCATCGACACGCTCGCCGGTCTCGACGACCATGCGGCGCATTGCATGCTTCTCGAGGCTCTTGAGCTCGACCGGAATGGCACGGCTCCAGGTCTCCTGCTCCTCATCGGTGAACTCTGCCGTGATCTTGGCCTTGAGGTCCTCGACCTTGTCGATGCGGGAGAGCTTGTCCGGATCCTTGAGGGCTGCGCTCATCTCGTCGTAGTGCGCGAAGATGCGGTCGTGCACCTCAGGGATGGGCTCATCGAGGATGTAGTCATGCTTCGGGAACGGGCCGTTGGCCTCCTGGACCTTCTGGAAGAAGATCTTCTCCTGCTCGCAGAAGGCAGCGATGGCCTCCTGGCCGAATGCCATGGCTGCGAGCATGTCATCCTCGGAGATCTCCTGGGCGCCAGCCTCGAGCATGGAGATGAACGTGGCGGAACCGCCGAGCTCGAGGTCGAGGTCGCTCGTCTTGCGCTCCTCGTACGTCGGGTTCACGATCCACTCGCCCGTCTCGGTGTTGCGGCCGATCCTCACGCAGGCAAGCGGGCCCTCAAACGGCACGCCGCCGACGGTGAGGGCAGCAGATGCTGCCATGACACAGATGGTGTCGACCGGGTTGATCTGGTCTGCGACGAGCGTCGTCGCGACAATCTGTACCTCGTTCCTGAAGCCATCCGGGAAGGACGGGCGCAGAGGACGGTCGATCATGCGGGCTGTGAGGGTTGCCTTCTCGCTCGGACGCGCCTCGCGCTTGAGGTAGCCGCCCGGGATGCGGCCCACGGCGTACATCTTCTCAATGAAATCGACCGTCAGCGGGAAGAAGTCGTAGTCCTTGCGCTCCTTGGAGACAACCGCCGTCAGAAGGACGGTGGAATCCCCAGCCTTCACGAGGCAGGAACCGGTAGCCTGCTTCGCGAGCTCGCCTGTCTCGAGCGTGTAGTGCTTGCCGTACAGGTCGAATTCATGGGTTACTTTCATTTTTCCCCTTATCTCCGTCTGCCCCATTGCAGACGGGCCGTCTTGCATGCATCTCTGCATGCGGCATCCCCGCTTCTCGGGGATGCATATGAAAGAAGAGGACGCCTCGATGGCGCCCTCTTCCAATGACCCACTTACTGGATGTTGTCGCGGATGCCCAGGCTCTTGATGAGGCTACGGTACTCTTCGATGTCCTGTGCCTTGATGTAGCCAAGCAGGCGACGACGCTTGCCGACGAGCATCAGCAGGCCGCGGCGGGTGTGGAAGTCCTTCTGATGGGACTTCATGTGCTCGGTCAGGCCCTTGATACGCTCGGTGAGGAGAGCGACCTGGACGGCGGCGGAGCCGGAGTCCTTCTCATTCTTGCCGTACTGAGCCATGAGCTCTGCCTTGCGCTCCTTGGTAACTGCCATGTGTGGAACCACCTTTCATGAGATTCGCCCTGAACTGGGTTCGCCGTCTGGCATGAACGTGCGACCAGGTACAGGGTACGTACAACGAGAAGTACTTTACCACAGGGAAAGGCGTGAGCGTCCAAGAACCTCGAGCCGCATGCGAACTCACAGGCTCCGCACAAGCAGACGCCGCACGTCCTAGAGCCCGCGCCAGAACTCCCATGCCTTGAGGCGGCAGTCGAGATGGGTCTGCCCCCATTCATGGGCAAGCATCAGAAGAAGGCGGGCGGTCGCTGCATCGATCGGAGCGTCCTTCAGCTCCTTGAAGGTCGCCGCCAGAAGCGCCCGCATCCAGGCGAAATCGTTCTCCGTGAGCTCATGCGCCCCAGCAACCTCGCGGGCACAGGACGCACAGAGCGCACCTCCTGCAGCCGCAGAGAAGAGGGTCGGATGCGGGTCTCCGCAGGCGATGCAGGACTCAAGCTCCGGCTTCCACCCTTCATGTGCAAGCACCTTGAAGGCGTAGGCAGAGACCAGCACCATCTGGTGCGGCGCATCCGCTCCTTCGAGCGAGGAAAGCAGGGCCGACAGGATCTTGAAGAGGAAGGGGTCCGGCATGTCCTCGTAGGAGCTCTTCTCGGCAAGCTCTGCTGCCGCCGATGCGGCGCTCAGGCTGTCGAGATCCTCCCTGAGCGGTGCATGGGCGTTTACCAGCGAGGCTTCTGAGAGAATCGGAAGAGGTCCTCTTCCGGCAGAGAGCAGAAGGTCCGACTCGCAGAGGATGTCGCAGCGCGATGCAAAGCGGCCGCCGGGCTTTCTGGCACCCTTCGCGACCGCCCGCCTCTTCTGGCCGTCCTCCCCGATCATCGTGAGGATGAGGTCCTGCTCCTTGAGCTTTACCGTATCGAGCACGATCGCCTTCGTGTGGAGCGTGCGGCGCACTGCTACTCGTCCGCCTCGAGTCCGAGCTCGCGGATCTCGTTCGCATCGCGGCGCCACTCGGGCTGGACGCGGACCTTGAGATCGAGATAGGCCTTTGCGCCGAAGAGGCGCTCGATGTCCTTGCGGGCTGCCGTGCCAATCTTCTTGATCATGGAGCCGCGGCGCCCGATAAGGATGGCCTTCTGTCCCTCGCGTTCGACGAGGATCGTCGCCGTGACTGAGAGCTGGTCGCGCTTCGGCCATGAGATGTCATCGACCTTCACAGCCACCGAGTGCGGCACCTCCTGGCGGCAGTTCAGGAGCACCTTCTCGCGGATGAACTCGCCGACGAGGTCTTCGTCCGTCATGTCCGTATCCATGCCTTCGGGAAACCACCGCGGACCATATGGCAGGTGTGCGCTCACGATATCGATGAAGGAATCGACATTGAAGCCTTCGCGGGCAGATACGACAAGCTCGTCGTCGAAGGGGGCAAGGGCACGGGCCGCTTCGAGCTGCTGCTGCACGGTCTCGGGCTCTGCCTTGTCTGCCTTTGTTATCACGAGCAGCTTGAAGGGAGCCTTCGAGGCCGCGACATGCTTTGCGACCCACTCGTCTCCCCTGCCGACCGGACGCGTCGCATCGATCAGGAAGGCCACGACATCCACATCGGCAAGCTCTGCCAGGGCGACCTTGTTGAGCTCCTTGCCGAGGGCATCCTTCGGCTTGTGGAGGCCCGGGGTATCGACGACGACGAGCTGGCAGCCGGGACGGTCGATGACAGCACGCATGCGCTTCCTCGTCGTCTGGGCGACAGGAGAGGTGATAGCGATCTTCTCGCCCATGCAGGCATTGAGAAGCGTCGACTTGCCGACAGACGGCCTGCCGACAAGGGCGACAAAGCCGCTCCTGAAGTCAGGATCCTCCTCGCCTTCTGCCGGAGCTGCTGCGGCCCCGAACTTCTCCATCATTGCACGCTCTTCCTCATCGAGGTCGAGCTCGTCTTCATCCATCTCGTTCATGGGCACCTTCTTCTAGGTCAGGAGGGCATTCAGGAATACGATCGCGCCGACAATAGCGACGATCACGGAGAGCACATAGACCGCTGCGGCCGCGATATCCTTCGCGTGTCCTGCAAGCGGATGGTATTCAGGAGAGACCAGGTCGACAACTGTCTCGATAGCGGTGTTCATGAGCTCGGCAGAGATCACGCAGGCACAGCACAGAAGCACGATGGCCCAGGAAAGAGGATCGAGGCCCACGATGAGGCCGCAGACGATGACAAGAACGCCTGCCGCAAGCATGACCTTGATGTTGCGCTCGGTCCTGAGCGTGAAGCGGAATCCCTGCATGGCGAAGAGGAAGCTCCGGCGGAAGGTCGGATGGTTTCCCTTCTGTCCGGGAATCATGCATCCTCCCGGTGCCTTGTAAGTATCACATGGCCCAGGTTCTCGTCGGTCGCGACCTTCTGGAGAAGCTCGTCCTCGCGGGCCTCCATGACCTCAGCCTCGTCGTCTGCGATATGGTCATAGCCCAGAAGATGGAGCATGCCATGCACGAAGAGGAGCCGCGTCTCATCGGCTGCGGTCGTGCCGAGCTCTTCTGCCTGGCGTTCGATATAGGCAGGGGCAAGCACGATGTCGCCGAGCTCGCAGGGCTCCCCGTCAGCCAGATCGGGGTCGTCTGGACGCTCGCATTCGAGCGAGAGCACGTCGGTCGCACGGTCCTTGCCGCGCCACTCGAGGTTGAGCTCATGCATCCTGTCATCGTCGACCACAGAGACCGACACGAGGCAGGGACGCGTCACCCCTTCCTCATCGAGCACGAGCGCAGCGATTCGCTCCATCTCGTCTTCCGCGATGGCAGGGGTCGTGCCTTCCTCCACATCGATGTCAACCTCATGCTCCATGGGGACCATCCTTCCTGGCTGCCTTGTCATAGGCTTCGATGATGCGTGCAACGAGCGAGTGCCTGACCACATCGGCACGGCCGAGATCGCAGAAGGCGATGCCCGGTATGCCGGAAAGTATCTGGCGGGCCGATTCCATGCCGCTTGGACCCTTGAGGTCGCGCTGGGTGCTGTCGCCGGTGACGACGAAGCGTGAATGGAATCCGAGACGGGTCAGGAACATCTTCATCTGGACCGGCGTCGTGTTCTGCGCCTCGTCCAATATCACATAGGCATTCGAGAACGTGCGCCCGCGCATGAAGGCGAGCGGTGCCACCTCGATCGTCCCCTGCTCGACAAGCGAGAGCGTCGTCTCCTGGCCAATGAGGTCGAAGAGTGCATCGTAGAGCGGCCGCACATAGGGATCGATCTTCTCTTCGAGCGTGCCGGGAAGATATCCCAGAGATTCCCCTGCCTCGACGACCGGACGGGTGAGCACGATGCGCTCCACCTCATGTCTTCTGAGTGCAGCCACTGCCAGCGCTACCGCGAGATAGGTCTTGCCCGTGCCAGCAGGCCCCGCTGCAAACGTGATCTCATGCGTGCGCACTGCCTCGACATAGCGCTTCTGGCCCTCGGTCTTCGGCTTGACGGCAATGCCTTTCCAGCTCATGAGGATGGCATAGCGCTCGCGCAGAAGCGGCGCGCCCTTCTCTGCCACCGCCGCAAGCGCCAGGTCCACATCGGTCTCGTTCGGAACCTCTCCCGCCTCGGCAAGCTGGATGAGCTGCGTGAAGACAGCCGTGAGGTCGTGGATCTCCTCAGGGTCGCCTTCGATGGAGACGACATTGCCGCGCACCGTGATGATTGCCTCGGTGGCAGCTTCGATACGCCTGAGCAGGCTGTCGGCAGGCCCCATGAGAAGCGCTGCATCGACAGAATCAGGTATGGTCAGACGGACGTGTGTGGGCTCCATGCTCCTCCTTGCTGGTTCATCTCAAAGGATAGCGCGACTCTCGCCGAGAACAAAGAGCTCGATATTCCTAGAGATGTTCGGCAACGACATGTCCCCGCTCATCGGAAGAGACGATCCTCATGCGCTCGAGCGTATCCACAGGAAGCGCGGGGTCGACCTCTGCCTCGAAGAGGCCGCCTGTGACGCCTCTGCCCTTTGCCTGGACAAGCACGAGCTCTTCCTCGCCGACAAGGCGCTTCGCCTCAGCTGCGCGCATCTGGGCCGCCAGGTCATGCATGCGCTTTGCACGCTCTGCCATGATGTGGGGATCGACCTGGTCGGGTGCCTCTGCGGCGGGCGTGCCGGGACGCTTCGAATAGCGGAAGATGTGCATCTTCGCGAACTGCATGCGCCGGCAGAATTCGAGCGACTCCTCGAACTCTTCATCCGTCTCGCCCGGGAAGCCGACAATGAGATCGCAGCCCAGCGCCAGATGGGGAATCTTTGCCTTCGCAGCTCTGACAGCATTCTCATAGAGCGCCGTATCGTACTTCCTGCCCATGCGGGAAAGCACGGAGTCCGATCCTGACTGGAGGCAGATATGAAGGAAGGGGGCAATCCGGTCAGGATGCGCAGCCATGACATCGATGAGACGCTCGTCCACATCAGGCGGCTCGATCGAGGAGAGACGGATCCTGCCAACCTCTGTCTTCTCGAGGATTGCTTCCAGAAGCTCCGGCAGGCGGAGCTCTGTCCCCTCTTCCACGACATGGTACTGGCCCAGGTTGATGCCCGTGAGCACGACTTCCTTGGCGCCCATGGCAAGGGTCTTCTCGACCTCTGCGATGACCTGGCCAAGCGGCACGGAACGCCCGGCGCCACGTGCCTTCCAGACGATGCAGAACGTGCAGCGGTTGTCGCAGCCATCCTGCACCTTGATGCCAGGACGGGTCCTTCCGGTAGGCGTCGGGGCAGCACCCGTGCAGGGCAGCGCATCGGTTGCCGTCTCCGGAAGCTTTGCAAGCACATGAGACGGCACCTCGGCCTTGAGCGGCACGACCTCGAGCGTATCGCCGAGCTCTGAGAGCTCGTCTGCAAAGAGGCTTGCCGCGCAGCCTGTCGCCACGACATAGGGCCTGTTCGGCAGGTTCATGGTATGGCGGAGGGTATGGCGGGTCTTCGCTTCGGCCTCGCCTGTGACGGCGCAGGTGTTCACGACGACCGCATCGGCCTCTTCAGGCGTGCCTATCTGGCAGCCGGCCTCCTCAAGCGCAAGCGCGATCGTATCCGTCTCGACCCTGTTCACGCGGCAGCCCAGATTGATGAAGGCTACCACCGGTGCTTTCTCGCTCATCTACCGCCTTCCGAACGGATGCTTGCGGTGGCCTTCCTTTGCCTTGTGGCTCTCATGCGCCCGCTCCTTGGCATCCGCCTTCGCGCTCTTCGCCTGCCTCCGCTCGAGGATGCCCCTGAGTGCCTCTTCATCCTCTTCGGTGAGGTCATCAGGCACGGTGACACGCACGACGACGATAAGCGAGCCTCTTGCCTGGCTTCCCTGGCGCGGCATGCCGTAGCGCGGTATGCGGATCTGCTGGCCATACTGGCAGCCGGAAGGAACTTCGACTTCGACCTTCTCGTCTGGAAGGATGCCGTCGATCTCCATCGTGCAGCCGAGCATCGCAGAGATTGCATCGACGTCCTCGGTGCAGTAGAGGTCGTCGCCCTGGCGCTGGAAGCGCTCGCTGTCTTCGATATCGATGCTCACGACGAGGTTGCCGCCTGGAGCGCCGCGGAGCCCTGCCTCGCCCTTGTCCTTGATCGTCACGGTCTGGCCCGCATGGATGCCTGCCGGAATCTCGACCTTCACGGTCTCATGCGAAGGCGTCCTGCCCTGCCCCGAGCAGGTCTCGCACGGATGGTCGATGACCTGGCCCGTGCCGCCGCACTCAGGGCAGACCGTCGTCGACTGCATCTGGCCCAGGATCGTCCTCTGCACCGTCGTGATGTGTCCGGTGCCATGGCAGCGGGGGCAGGTCGTGGTCTTGCCGCCTTCGGCAGCGCCGGTGCCATTGCAGTCGTCGCAGGGTGCGAGCCTTTCGTAGGAGATGGTCTTCCTGCAGCCTTTGGCAGCCTCTTCGAGCGTGATATGGAGCGTGATGCCCATGTCGCGGCCGCGCGAGCGCTGCTCGCGGCGTGCCTGGCCGCCACGGCCCTGGCCGCCGAAGAACGAGCTGAAGATATCGTCCATGCCGAAGCCATTGAAGATGTCCGACATGTCCACGTAGTCGGATCCGAAGCCGGAAGGCCCGTCAGGCGTGCCGTAGCGGTCATAGTTCGCACGCTTCGTCTCGTCAGACAGAACGGTGTAGGCCTCGTTCACTTCCTTGAAGCGTGCTTCGGCATCCGGTGCCTTGTTCACGTCTGGATGCAGCTCACGCGCCTTCTTCAGGAATGCACGCTTGATGGTACGGGCGTCAGCATCATGCTCGACCCCGAGAATCTCGTAGTAATCCTTGTTCGAACTCACACTCACCATACTCCCACAGCACAAAGCGAGGGGCGCGCTTGCGCCCCTCTGTATCTACCATGCAAGGTGTACCCACCAAAGCCATGCGTCTTGCACGCGATAGGATACCTATCATCCGCTTCTATCAGTAGTGCGGCACCATGCGCGATCCATAGCCCGAAGCGCCGAGGCTTGCCGTGCACGAGACCATGGCCGTGATGAAGATGGCGATGAAGAGGCCCTGCACCGCCCCGTTCATCATCGCAGATCCCGCATTCTTCCACCACGTCTTGCCGTGGCCTGTGACGCCGCCCGAGGCAGCAAAGATGAAGCCGATGGCGGCAAGCACGACAATGAAGATCCAGAGGCCGGAAAGCACGTCCATGAGGGCGCCGAAGACAAGGAACGGGATATCGAAGCCGAGCACCTGGAAGCCCATGGCCTGACGCGGCGTCAGGCGCTCTGCTGGCACGCCGACGCGGCAGACGAAGTCTCCTGATGCCTCGCCATTCGTGCCGGCGTTGCCCATGCCCTTGATACGGACCTCGTCCCCGTCATGCGATCCTGCCGGGATATCGACGACGAGCTCGGATGCCGTGAGGACGCGGCCCGAGCCTCCGCAGTCCGGGCAGGGGTCGGCCACGACCTTGCCCGTGCCTTCGCACTCGGGGCAGACCATGTCCATCACGCCGAAGCCGAAGAGGCTCCCCAGATCGAGGTCGATATGTCCTGTGCCGTGGCAGGTCGGGCAAGTCTCTGGATGCTCTGCAGCAATGGAGCCGGTGCCGTGGCAGTGCGTGCAGCTCGTGTAGTGCTGGTAGGTCACGCCACGCTTGATGCCGTGCCTTGCCTGCTCGGGGTCGAGCTCGATATGGAAGACGAAGTCAGCGCCTGCCTGCGGGTTGAATGCACGCGACCTCTTGCTCTGTGTGCGCCTGCCCGAATAGCCATAGTTCATGCCGCCAAAAGGCCAGCCGCCCCAGCCGGCGAAGGGGTCGGTGCCATAGGGGCTGGCATATCCCTGTGTGCCAGGGGCCGCTCCCTGCGAGAACATGGAGCCGGAGCGCATCGCGTCATAGCGCTTGCGCTTCTCCGGATCGGAGAGCACGGCGTAGGCTTCGGAGACTTCCTTGAAGCGCTCCTCTGCGTCAGGTGCCTTGTTCACATCGGGGTGGAGCTTGCGCGCCTTCTGCTGGAACGCCTTCCTGATCTCATCAGTCGATGCATCCTTCGAGACCCCGAGGATTGCGTAGTAGTCCTTTTCGTTCATGGATGCCATGGCTAGGCTCCTTGCTCAGTAATTCTCTCATCGATACGCACATGGCCTGATTGTATCCACGAAGGAGGCCAGAAAGACACGGAACGGCTAAGCTTTGCAGCTTCAGGACCTATAAAACAGCTTCTCTACACCGCAAGCGTGCGTGTCGGAGCCTCTCCCGCAAGGTCCCAGAAGAGCTCGAAGAGCTCGTTTCCAAGAAGCCAGCCCCGTTCTGTGACCGCCAGGCCCTCTCCCAGAAGCCCCTCTTCCTGGGCCGTCTGGATAGCGCGATCGAGCGTTCCTCCAAGCTCTGCACGTGCAGCAGCAAGGAGGCTTTCGTCAATCGGCTCGGACATGCGCGCCGCCAGCATGAGGTCCTCGGCGAGCGCCTGGCGCCGGTCGAGAAGCTCGAGCGAGAAGTGGAAGCGCTGCAAATGCCCTTCTGCATAGTCCGTCCTGGTGGAGGTATTCCTGAGCCGCACGCGATAGATATCATCTGCGATATCGGGAAGCTGCGGCAGGCACGTGCGCAGCCGCCTATAGGCTGCTCGCGAAAGCATTCCAGAAGCGCCGGTGCCAATGCCGAGATAGTTCCTGCCGGTCCAGTAGTCCTTGTTGTGGCGGCACTCATGGCCCGCCTTCGCATAGCTGGCGACTTCGTAGCGGTGGAATCCGTGCGCGCAGAGGGTCTTCTCTGCACACTCCATGCGCCTGGCCTGGATGTCGGGATCGTTCCAGGAAGGGAGCTCCTCGCCGCCATAGCGCCGCCCGAAGGCCGTTCCCTCCTCGATCATCAGAGGATAGACGCTCACGTGGGAGACGCCCTGTGCAAGCACATCGCAGACGCTCCTCTGGAAGATCTCGTCGGCCTCCCCGGGAAGTGCGCACATGAGGTCGGCTGAGACTGAAAGCCCCGCTGATACGGCTGAGGAAAGCGCCTGAAGCGCCTCTTCAGCGCTATGGATCCTCCCGAGTGCCGCCAGCACTCCGTCGTCTGTTGACTGGACGCCGAGCGAGATGCGCGTAAGCCCTGCTTCCTTGAGGGATGAGGCGAAATACGCTGTGAGGGAATCGGGGTTGGCCTCTGATGTGAGCTCCAAGACGCCGAAAGATGAGAGCCGCTCCACGATGGGCAGAAGGCGTGCACCGAGATAGCTCGGCGTCCCGCCGCCGATGTAGGCTGTCTCGGTCCCCTCGAGAAGTCCTGTCTCTTCGAGACAGGAGAGCTCATGCAGGACAGAAGCGGCATAGGCATTCATGAGAGGATCCTCTGCACGCGTCGCCCAGGAGGCAAAGTCGCAGTAGGCGCACTTCCTCGCACAGAACGGGATATGCACATAGATGGCAGACGCCGCATCTGCCTCTGTGTGCTCTTCCCAGACACTGCTCTCACGCACGGTCTTGGCCTGTTTCTGGGATCGTGGCACCTGCCGCCTCGATGAGCTCGAGGTATTCCTCTGCGCTCTGGCAGTGCATGGCACGCTCGCGCCATGCGGCTGCATTCGGAAGCCCCTTGAGATACCAGCCGGCAAGGCTCCTTGCCCGCGCAAGATGTGCATCCGTTGCCTCCAGGAGGCGCACATGGAGCGAGAATGCGGCAAGACGCTCCTCAAGGCTGTGCGTCGGTGCAGCATCCTCTTCAGCATCGCGGAAGATCCAGGGGTTGCCGTAGGATCCGCGTGCAACCATCACCGCAGCGCAGCCACAATCTGAAAGCATCCTGCGTGCCGCTTGTGCTGCAAGCACATCGCCTGAGCCGATGACCGGGACCGAGACAGCAGCTGCGACATCGGCAACGGTCTCCCAGGAAGCCTTGCCGCGGTAGAGCTGCTTGGCATACCTGCCATGAACCGCAATCGCAGAGACTCCTGCCTCCTCCATAGCCCGTGCAAACGGCACGGCAAGCTCCTCGCCCATATCGAATCCGCGGCGGATCTTGGCAGTGACGGGCACTTCCGTGTGCTCGCACACTGCACGGACGATCTGGGCCGCCGTTTCAGGGTCGCGCATAAGGGCAGAGCCTTCGCCCTTGCGCGTCACCTTCGGCACCGGGCAGGCCATGTTGATATCGATGAGGGCAAGCTTCGATCCGAGCCGCTCCCTTACAGCCTCTGCCGCCTCTGCGAACTGGTCTGGCTTCGAGCCGAAGAGCTGCACCGCGATATCGGGCTCTGCCTCTTCGGGCACGACAAGCTCCCACGTCTTCTCTCCGCCGTAGTGGATGCCTGCAACAGAGACCATCTCGGTATAGGCAAGGCCGGCACCGCCTGCGCGTGCCATGAGCCTCCAGGCCGCATCCGTAACCCCTGCCATGGGAGCCATGAGGAAGGGATGGGACGCGAGGCGCTCGCGCAGGCTTTCCCCTTCTTCAAAAGGCTCGATATGGGAGGAGAGGCCGGCAGATGCTGCCCCCTCTTCCAGAAGCTCTTGCGGTCTCATGCTCATTCGTCGTCCACCTTGAGGACGGCGAGGAAGGCTTCCTGCGGCACTTCGACCGTGCCGATGGCCTTCATGCGCTTCTTGCCTTCCTTCTGCTTCTCAAGGAGCTTCCTCTTGCGCGTGATGTCGCCGCCGTAGCACTTGGCAAGGACGTCCTTGCGGACTGCCTTCACGGTCGAGCGGCTGATGATCTTGTTGCCGATGGCGCCCTGGATAGGCACCTCGAACTGCTGGCGCGGGATGATCTCCTTGAGCTTGTCGCAGAGCCCTCGTGCAAGGTCGTAGGCCTTGTCCCTGTGGACGATGAAGGAAAGGGCGTCGACTTCTTCCCCTGCAAGCAGGATATCGAGCTTCACGAGGTCGGAAGTGCGGTAGTCGCCGATCTCATAGTCGAGCGAGGCATAGCCCTTCGTCCTGCTCTTGAGCTGGTCGAAGAAGTCGAGGATGAGCTCGGCCAAAGGAATATCGAAGTGGAGCTCGACCGACTTCTCGGAGAGATAGACCATGTCCTGCGTCGTGCCTCTATGGTCGACGACAAGCTGCATGACAGGACCCATGTACTCGGGCGGAACGATGACCTTGGCCTTGAGGTAGGGCTCCTCGATGTGGTCGATGCGGGTCGGTTCGGGCAGGTCCTGCGGGCTTGTGATCTTCTCCATCGTGCCGTCCGTCTTGAAGACGTGGTATTCGACAGAGGGGCTTGTCGCAATGAGCGAAAGGCCGAACTCGCGCTCGAGACGCTCCTTCACGACCTCCATATGGAGCAGGCCCAAAAAGCCGACACGGAAGCCGAAGCCCAATGCGACGGAGTTTTCCGGCGACCAGGTCAGGGAGGGGTCGTTCACCTTCAGCTTCTCGAGGGCATCGCGCAGGTTCTCGTAGTCCTTCGTGTCGATCGGGAAGAGGCCCGTGAAGACCATGGGCTTTGCCTCGTGGTAGCCAGGGCAGGCCTCGGCGCAGGGATTGTCTGCATCGGTGATCGTATCGCCCGTGCGCACCATCTCGGGGTCCTTGAGGCCCGTCACGACGTAGCCCACCTCGCCGACAGAGAGCTCGTCGAGCGGCGTCTCGAGCGGACGCTTGCAGCCGACACCGTCTGCCAGGAACTCGTCTCCGATCGCCATCATCTTGAGATGGTCGCCCTTGCGGATGTGCCCATCGAAGACGCGCACCGTCGCGACGACGCCACGGTACTCATCGAAGTAGGAGTCGAGAATGAGGGCCTTCAAGGGCGCATTCTCGTCTCCCTTCGGAGGAGAGATCAGGTAGACGATCGCCTCGAGCAGGTCATGGATGCCCTCTCCTGTCTTGCCGGACACGAGCACAGCATCCTCTGCAGGAATCGCAAGGTCGTCCTCGATCTCCTGCTTGACTTCCTCAGGGTGCGCCGACGGAAGGTCGATCTTGTTGATGCACGGCACGATATCGAGCCCGGCATTCATGGCAAGCGTCGCATTCGAGACGGTCTGTGCCTCGACGCCCTGCGTCGCATCGACGACGAGCACGGCTCCCTCGCAGGCAGCAAGCGAGCGCGAGACCTCATAGGTGAAGTCCACATGTCCCGGCGTATCGATCAGGTTGAAGAGATACGTCTCACCGTCATCTGCGTCATACATGACGCGCACGGCGTTCGACTTGATCGTGATGCCGCGCTCCTGCTCGATGTCCATGGAGTCAAGCATCTGCGAGGTGAGGTCGCGCTCCTCGACCGTATGGGTCAGCTCGAGGATGCGGTCCGATATCGTCGACTTGCCGTGGTCGATGTGCGCAACGATGGAGAAATTGCGGATATGTGAGGTATCTATGCTCATACGTCCTTCATGCCCTGCCTGGGCCCAGCATGGCTGCAGCATCATCTGCTGCGATTATCTGGGCAGCTATGGATATTTCCAGATGTCAGGGCACATTCTAGCAAAGTGCACGTGATGGCTCGCTCGAGAGTCTGCTATACTCTCGTGGTTGACCTCGCCGTGTCCGGGTGCGGAACCCCACTTCCGACCCAAAGAGAGGCCTCATCTCAAAGCACTGAAAGGAATCGCACCGTGGCAAACATCAAGTCGCAGAAGAAGCGCATCAAGCAGGCAGAGAAGGCCCGCGTCCGCAACCAGGCAGTCCGCTCCGAGCTCAAGACCTACGTCAAGAAGGTCCGCGAGGCTGTGGCAGCAGGCGACGCCGAGGCTGCACAGACCGCTGCCTACGCAGCGAACCGCAAGCTCGACAAGGCTGCATCCAAGGGTGTCATTCACAAGAACCAGGCTGCCCAGCGCAAGTCGGGCGTCCAGAAGCTCGTGAATACCCTCCAGAAGTAGGCTTCTTCATTCCAGGCAATGCAAAGGCCCCGGTGCGTGCTGGCACCGGGGCCTTTCTTTTGGACACTAGCCCTGGGCGATGCCGAGGACAAGGCGCACCATTGCATCCCTGGGATCGGCTCCGCTCTTGAGGCCGGAATCTGCCTTGGCACAGGACTTCAAGGCAGAGACGAGCTCTTCGATCGTGAACCTCCTCGCCCAGCCCCTGAGATTCTTCACCTGCCAGTCCTGCTTTCCGAGCTCTGCGGCAAGGCTTGCCCCGCTTCCCCGCTCATCGAGGCACTTCGCACAGATGAGCTCGCGCATCCTGCCCTCGAGATAGCTCAGAGACCCGATATAGCTTCCCTGGTCCATGCCGGAAAGCAGCTCAAGCGCGCCCTTCACGTTGCGGGCCGACACCGCATCGGCAAGCTCCCAGGGCTTGATGCCCTCCGTGCGCACGATATGCGCTTCGACGTCCCGAAGCGTCACATGCCCTGGCTCGGATGCCAGATTGCCGAGCTGGGAGATCTCGTTTCTGAGCAGCATGAGCGAGGTGCCGGAGCGCTTCACGAGCTCTTCTGCTGCATCGCGGTCGAGCGTGATGCCTAGCTGGGGTGCCACCTTCTGAACGAGCTCTCCTGCAAGCTGCCAGGGCTTCGGTGGCGTGCAGTCGATGACAGAATGCGCACCTGCTGTCTTCACGGCCTTGCAGAGCGCAGAGCGCGTGAAGCCCGATCCCTTGGGAAGGGCACCCACAACGAGCATGAGCACGGTCGTCGGATTCGGATTCTTGAGATAGGAGACAAGCATCTCCTGAACGGGCTTGGCGAGCCTGTCTGCCTCCGAGACGATCACAAGACGGAAGGCATCGCCTGCAGGCATCGCATCGAGGCTTGCCTTGAGCGTATCGGGCTCGGCCACAGATCCGGCTGCAAGCTCGTCGAGATTGAAGGCAGCAAGGCCTGGATCGAGCTTTGCCTTCATGCGCCGTATTGCCTCTTCGCGCTTGATCTCGTTCGTGCCGATGACAAGATAGACCGGCAGGAGCGTACTCGCCTTTCCCATGGCTCCCCTTTCTGCTCTTCTCCATTCTGACGGAATCAGCGCTCCGTGTACACCGCATAGCCTTCCTCATGGGGACGTATCTCGACCGTGCCGACATCCTTCGTGCAGAGGAAGCGCGCGCCTGTCCCTTCGAGCGTCTCGATGCACTGCTCCGTCGGGTGGCCATACTTGTTGTTCTCGCCGGCAGAGGCCACGGCCAGCTCGGGCGCAAGCTCCCGCGCCTCGCCTGCATCGATCGAAATCTCCGATCCATGGTGCCCTGCCTTCAGGACATCGATGTCGCCAACCTCATCTGCAAACTGCCTGAGCTCGTCTTCCTCTCCATCGCCCGTCAGAAGTGCTCTGAAGGTGCCGCCTCCTTCTGGATGCTCGAGCACGAGCTCGATGGAGTCGCCGTTCTCCTCCCCTGTGACATCCGCCTTTGGCCAGACCATACGCATCGTGAAGCCGCCAGCATGGAGCACAGAGCCTGCAGAGATCTCCTCTGCATCCTTTCCGGTCAGCTCCTCTATCTCTCCTCTGAGCGTCTCGCTCATGGAGCCCTTGACGCCCTCGGCGACATAGACCGTGCCGACCGGAGCGACGCTTCCCAGATCCTTCACCCCGCCTGTGTGGTCGTCATGCAGGTGCGTGAGCACCACCGCATCGATATGGAGCACATGCGACTTCTCGAGCGCCTCTGCGACCGCGCCTTCAGGTCCCGTGTCAATAAGAACCGCTGCGGCTCCTTCCTGCACGAGAATCGCATCTCCCTGGCCGACATCAAGGATGCAAAGCCGTGCCGGCACGAAGAAGCGCCAGGAGACGATGAGGCAGGCAAGCCCGAAGGCGCAGGCGATAGCGGAACGCCTGAGCCAGGCTGAAGAGAGCTCGGGCCAGGCAGCAAGCCAGAGCGCAAGAAATGCCAGGACGACAATCTCTGGCACCGCTGTCGTAGCTGCAATCGAGATGCTTGCATAGGGCAGATGGGCAAGGAACCTGACGGCAGCAAGCGAGAATCCGGCAAAGAGATCTGCTCCTGCCATAAGGAGATGCGAGAGCCATGGGAGCGGGAGCACTGCAAAGGCCAGAAGCGCCAGTGCGATCATGCAGGAGAACGGAAGCGCAAGGACAAGATTTGCGAGAGGCGCCACGAGCGAGAGTGTCCCGAAGACTTCTGAGGTGAGTGCCGCCGTGACAAGCTGGGCGGCAAGCGTCGCTGCAAGAAGCGCCAGCACATTCTGGCGCAGCTTTCCCAAGGCGCGCATGAGGCGTCTCGGCACACGATTGAGCCAGGGAAGCTCTGGCACGAGGAGCGTGAACGCGTAGGCCAGATAGGATGCAAAGATGCAGAGCCCGCAGACCGCGTAGATGCTCAGGAGAAAGCCGATATCGGCAGCGGATGCAGGAGATGCCCAGACGAGGATGAGGCCCACGAGAGAGACCGCCGAGAGCGCATGGCTCCTTCTGCCGGCAAGCACCGCTCCCGATGCAGCGCAGGCCATGAGCCAGGCACGCACTGCAGAGACCGGCAAGCCGCAGAGAACGACAAAGATGCCGGTGAGGGTGATGGAGAGCGCAATGCGCCACTTCGGCGAGAGCCGGAGCCACCCGAGGACGACCGCCAGGGCAGAGGCTATGACAGCAAGATGTCCACCCGAGACAGCGACAAGATGCGAGACGCCGCAGGCAGAGAAGAGATCGGAGAGCCCTTCTTCCTGGAGCGGCGCCTTGAAGCCCAGGACCGATCCCACTTCGAGCGCCCGCTCCGGCGTATCCGATGCAAGAAACGCGTCTTTGCCTGCGGTACGGATATGCTCTATCAGTGCGCGCAGTCCTTGAGGCTCATCCCTGCCGGTGATGCGGACCATCTTGACCGTGCAGCAGATGCCCTGTGCAAGCGAGCTTCTCCCATAGTCATCGTCCGCAAGCGGCTTCACGCGCCCGATGCAGCGCACACGCTCCCCCGCCGTGAGCTCCCGCGAACCAACAAGCCAGACATCGCCGACAGTGTGTCCATCCTCCTCGGCCGCAGCGCGGCAGCGCCAGCCGCTCGTCCCTTTCGAGCTGTCTCCCTCGACGACGAAGACAAGCTTAGAGGCGCTTGTTGCCTGAAGTGCCTCTGCTGCATCCTCCGTCCTGGCACAGAAGGCAGCAGAGGAGATGAGCGCCACGAGCGTGCAGGCAAGAACTGCTGCCGCAAGCATCTTCTGCCTGCGCAGGAACAGGAGTGCACCTACGACGAGCGATGCGGCTACAGCTGCCTCCACCTCTGCACCTATGCCGTCCCACGGCAGGCACAAGAGCGCGAGCCTCGAGGCATAGATGGCAGAGAGCAGCGCCAGGAGCGTTTCAGGCAGAAATGGTCGCTCAGGCGGCTTCTGCTCCCTATACACAGATATTCGCCTCGAGCTTCGCGTACTTCTTCTCGCCTATGCCGGAGACACGCATGAGGTCCTCCTTCGAGCTGAAGGTGCCATGCTCTTCCCTGTCCTGCACGATTGCCTTGGCAGTCGATTCGCCGACGCCAGGAAGCGTCTCGAGCTCCTCGGCTGTGGCGGTATTGATGTTCACGAGGCCCGAAGAAGCAGAAGCGGAGGAAGAAGACGCCAAGGTGCTGGATGTGCCCGAAGAGCCGGCAGCAGAAGTGGAGCCTGAGGCAGTGCCAGCCGCTGAGGCAGCAGAGGAGGATGCCTCTCCTTCCTTCGGCACATGGATCTTCATGCCATCCGTGACAGCCTGCGCGAGATTGACGCTTGCGGTGTCTGCATCGTCCAGAAGCCCGCCTGCTGCCTCGACCGCATCCTTCACGCGCTCGGTCGTGCCGGCAATGTCGTAGACGCCAGGATGTGCCACCGCTCCGTCGATATCTACAAGCACCGGACTTGGTGCCTTATCCTCCGAGCTGGCATCCGTGCTTGCAGATGCTGCATCTTTCGTCTCCTCTGCTGCAGGCGTCGAAGAGCTCACGGCTGCACTCTTGTCCACCGTGAAGGCGGGGGTCCTGATCGCTGCTGCAAGCGCCAGGAAGAGCGCCACCGCAGAGCCTGCCGCGATGAGCACGCAGGCTGCCTTCCTGTTTCCAAGATTGAGCCGCGGCATCCGTGCCTTGAGCCTCGATGCTGTTCTGTCCTGAAGCCTTCTCTGTGCCATGAAAAAGTCGCCTCCCTCTCCAGACTGGATGAGGAAGGCGATATGACAGACAGGATTGCGTTCTTCGGGCTGCCAGACATCTGGCAAAGATCTTGCGGAAGGTCGCAGAAGGCCAGCTCAGCCCTCTGACACGAGGCCTTTCTTCTCCCACTCGGCAGGTGCGAGCTCCTCATGACGAACACGAAGCTTGCGGGGAGGACGGTAGCTTGGGCACTGGTCGAAGTCCACATACTCGATGTGGTCGACGAGATCTTCGATCATCGCTTCATGATCGAAGGAATCCCAGGCCTCGTGCACCTCGTCACGCTTTGCATGCGTCTCGGGACGGCGCGGCATGAAGAGCGTGCAGCAGTCAGGAGCCGTCTGGCAGCTGATATCGTAGGTGCCGATCTGCTGTGCGCGCTCGATGATCTCCTGCTTGTCGGATCCGATGAGGGGACGCAGCACCGGCATGGATACGGTCTCATCCACAGCAGCGATGTTCTCGAGCGTCTGGGAGGCGACCTGTCCAAGCGATTCGCCCGTGACAAGTGCCTTGGCACCCTCTATGCGTGCTATGCGCTCGGCGACGGAGAACATGACACGGCGGTACGTGATGATGCGGAGCTTCTGGTCGACCGCAAGAGAGATCTCGCGCTGGCGCGCTCCGAAGGGCACCACATAGAGACGGCCGACGACGCCGGAGGGCGCGAGGGCCTTGACGATATCCTGGGTGAGCCATTCGCTCGTATCGGACACCATGGGCCTGCCGGAGAAGTGGATGGGCACGCAGATGGCGCCACGGCGTCCGAGCATCCAGGTCGCAACCGGCGAGTCGAAGCCAGAGGACAGAAGCGTCACAACCTTGCCGGCAGTGCCGACAGGAAGGCCGCCTGCTCCCCTCTCGGAGACGGCGTAGACATAGACCGAGCCCTGCACGACGTTCACGTGGACCGTGACATCGGGGTTGTGGACGTCGACCTTCTTGTCAGGGAAGGCCTCGCAGAGGGCTGCGCCCACCTGGCGGTTGATATCGAGGGTATGGACCGGATAGTCGGTCGAAGACTTGTGTGCATGGACCTTGAAGGTGGAGAAGCTCCCTGCCTCGCCGAGAGAGACGATGGCAGCCTGGGAGTACTCCGCGAGGTCGCGCGGGCACTCATGGGCAAGCGAGACGCGGGCAACGCCCGGAACCTTGCCGATAAGGTCCTGGTAGTCGCGGGTCGCTCCGCCCTCGAAGGTCACGAGGATATAGCCGCAGATGCGCTTCACGCACTTGAGGGGCGTGTCGCGCAGGGCGCACTTCAGATTCGTCACGAGCTGGTTCTCGAAGATGGAGCGGTTCTTCCCTTTGAGGCCAATCTCGTGGTAGTGGACAAGACAGACGCGTTCGCTCATCAGAAGACCGACTTGTTTGCGCCCTTGATGGCCTCGTCGAAGTCATCCTTCACGAATCCGAGGGTGCCATCCTCGATCTCCTTCATTGCGATGGAGACAGGGTCCTCGCCGGAGACGACGGTCGTGATATCGTCGAAGTCCTGGACGTCGACGACACGCAGATGCTGGCCGCGGATCATGTTGTTGATATCGCAGGCACGCTTCGATGCCATCGAGCAGAGCAGGAACGGGTTGTGCTCGGTCTTGTCGAGCAGGTTGTCGATTTCAGGCTTGATGACGGACATTAATGGGAACCTCCATCCATCTCGAACCGGCGCATCACAGAGCCAAGCTCCTGTGCCGCACGGTCAACAGTGTCATTGACGATACGCACATCGTACTGGTCCGCGAGCTCCATCTCGTGGCGGGCATTCTTGAGCCTGAGCTCGATCGATGCCTCATCCTCGGTGCCACGTCCACGCAGGCGCTCCTCGAGCACCTGAAGCGAAGGCGGCTCGATGAAGATGAGCACGGCATCCGGATAGACCTTGCGGACGTTGAGCGCTCCCTGGACATCGATCTCGAGCACGAGCGAATGCCCCTTAGCAAGGAGACGCTTCACTTCGCTCACAAGCGTGCCATAGAGATGCCCATGGACCTCTGCCCACTCGACGAACTCCCCTGCCGCGATGCGGCGGCGGAACTCCTCGTCAGACAGGAAATAATACGATGTGCCGTCGACCTCGCCGGGCCGTGGACTTCTTGTAGTAGCCGAAACCGTCAAGCCCAGGTCCGGGCGCTGCTTGCGGAGCTCTGCAAGCAGCGTTCCCTTTCCTGCGCCCGACGGTCCGGAAATGACAAAAAGTCGTGGTGTCGCGCCCACTACTTGGAGAGCGCTTCGATGAGCTGCTCGCGCTGGCGGGCACCGAGGCCCTTGACGCGGCGCGTGGAGGAGATGCCGAGCTCGGCCATGATCTTGGCTGCCTTGGCCTTGCCATAGCCCGGCAGGGACTCGATGAGAGCGCTCACCTTGAGACGGGCGGCAATAGGATCGTCGGAATCGAGGACCTCCTCAAGCGTGACCTGGCCGGTCTTGATCTTCTCGCGGAGCTCTGCACGTGCGTGGCGCGCGGCAGCTGCCTTCTCCAATGCTTCCTTGCGCTGCTCGTCGGTAAGTTGAGGGAGAGCCATTGTTCCTCCAAACTGGAAACGCATGCAGGCACCTCTTCTTGGTGCCGAAGCTGCTTCAAACCCATCATGCGATACTATAGTCTCGCAATCCATCAGGCATTTTGCAAGTGCAGATATGCCAAATATCGGGCTTTACGCAGGGACTTTACACAACTCCTACGAAATTCGCCCCGCTCTGAAGAAGCTTCTATGCACAGAGCTCAGAGACGATGGCTTCGAAGGCTGCTGCCGGGTCTTCAGCCTGCGTGATCGGACGTCCGACAACGAGCTTCGAGGCACCGGATGCGATAGCAGACGCCGGCGTCGCGATGCGCTTCTGGTCGCCTACGGCAGAGCCTGCGGGGCGCACACCTGGCGTCACGACGAGCGCATCAGGTCCCAGAAGCTCGCGGAGCTCATGAGCCTCCTGCGGAGAGCAGACCATGCCATCGGCTCCTGCACCATAGGCAAGCTTTGCAAGACGTGCAACCTCATTGGCAACAGAATCAGCCACGCCGATCGAGGCAAGGGCTGCCTGGTCCATGCTCGTGAGGACCGAGATCGCGATGATCTTCGTGCGCTCGTCGCGGTCCTTCGCTGCCGCCTCGACACCCTCGCGGGCTGCCTTCACCATCTCGGCACCGCCCAGGGCATGGACCGAGAGGATATCTGCACCTGCACGCGATGCTGCCTCGGCAGCACCCCTGATCTGGTGCGGAATATCATGGAGCTTGAGGTCCAGGAAGACCTTGAGGCCGCGCCTGTGCATCTCGGAGACGATCTCCGGTCCGCAGGCATAGTAGAGGGTCATGCCGACCTTGACCCAGCCCGCATGGCCAGAAAGCGTATCGGCGAGGGCAAGCGCCTCGTCGCGTCCGCAGTCGAGGGCGGTTATCACGGCATTGCGTGCTTCAGCTTCGCTCAGCATCTGCATGCTCCTATCACTTCGTGGATATCTTTGACACCCTGGGACTCTGCCCAGGCTTCGAGCTCGGAAAGAATGCGCGGTGCTGCCACAGGGTCGACGAGGTTGGCTGTGCCGACCGAGACAGCGGTCGCTCCTGCCAGCAGGAACTCTGCCGCATCCTCGCCAGTCATGACGCCACCGACGCCGTTGATCGGAATCTTCACGGCGTGTGCCGCTTCCCAGACCATGCGCACGGCAATAGGATGGATGCAGGGGCCAGAGACGCCAGCCATCGGCCGCGAGAGCCTGCTCCTGTACGTCCTCACATCTATTGCCATGCCCGGAATCGTGTTGATGAGCGTCAGGGCATCGGCGCCTTCTGCCTCGCAGGCACGGGCGATATCGGCGACATCGTGCGGCGCAAGCTTCACGAGGATCGGCCGCTTCGTATGCGGGCGAAGGGCACGGACGACTTCAGCTGCCGCTTCAGGCGTGGCACCCATGGCAGCGCCCCCGCAGGCGATGTTCGGGCAGGAGATGTTGATCTCGAATCCCGCTGCGAAGGGCGCAAGCTCTTCGAAGAGGTCGAGCGCATCGATGTATTCCTGAATCGAGTGTCCTGCGACCTGGCAGATGACACGGCAGCCGCGCTCATCGAGCCCGGCGAGATATTCGCCATACTCCTCGACGAAGCCCCTGACACCCGGGTTCTGGAGCCCGACCGAATTCATGATGCCCGAGGTGATCTCAGCCAAGCGCGGTGCAGGATTTCCTGCCCACGGCTCGGCGGCGACACCCTTGCAGGTGATGGCACCAAGCTCGGATACATCGAAGAAGCTCTCGAACTGGCGGCCATTGCCGAAGGTGCCAGAAGCGGTGCAGATGGGGTTCTGCATATGCACGCCGCCAAGATCGACATCCATCTTGACCTTTGTCATTTCCAGAGCACCTCCTCGGCATCGAACACGGGACCATCCTGGCAGCAGGCACGCACGGTGCCATCTGCCATCTGGACGCTGCACGTGTTGCAGGCACCGAACCCGCAGGTCATCATCCGCTCCATAGAGACCTGGCAAGGAATATGCGCTTCTGCTGCGATCTTCGCGACGCCTGCCATCATGGGCTGGGGCCCGCAGGTCATGACGACGTCGTAGCCATGCTTGCCCACAAGCTCCTCGGCAAGGCCTGTCGTGAAGCCGTGGTAGCCATAGCTTCCGTCATCCGTCGCCAGGAACACCTCGCAGAAGCCACCACGGGAAAGCGCACTCTCATAGCCTGCCCCGCTATCATTGCCGCTCAGAGCCTGCGCCCCCTCCTTCCAGAGGAAGCGTTCGCTCTTGGCGCCCATCACGACATCGCAGTCGATGCCGCGGGCCTGGAGCATGCGGGCCGCAGCATAGACAGGGGGAGCGCCGACGCCGCCAGCAACGAGAAGCGCACGCATGGCGCCTTCTTGCGGCATCCTCCAGCCATGTCCGAGCGGAGCCAGAAGCGTCGAGCCCTCGCCCGGCTCGAGCGAGCAGAGACGGCGCGTTCCTTCGCCCACAGCAGCTACAATCATGCAGATCCAGCCACGCACCGGATCGGTGCGGTAGAAGGAGAGCGGGATGCGCAGGATATGGGAGGGGTCGCCCGGCACGGCGACATTCACGAACATGCCGGGCTTGAGCCCCTGTACGAGCTCGCCTTCCGTCTCGAGGCAGATGTCCCAGATATCCTCTGCCGCCTCATGCTTCCAGACAAGCGTGTATGGCGCGAGCTTTGGACCTGCTGCCGCGCTCATGCGGGCGTCACCACACCGTCAGTGAGCGTGCGCTTGCCGGCGCAGAAGACATCGGATGCAGCACCGGTAAGATGCCAGCCGAGGAAGGCAGAGTTCTTCGCCTTGCCCTGCAGCCAGTCCTCGGTGACCTCGATCTCGGCAGCGGGATCGATAAGGGTAAGGTCTGCCGTGCTTCCTGCCTCGACCTTGACCGGCTCGAGCGTGAGCACCTTTCTCGGGTTCACAGCCATGACCTCGACAAGGCGGCTCCAGCTCATCTTGCCCGGAAGGACGAGCTTCGTGAGCATGAGCGGAAGCGACGTCTCGAGGCCGACGCAGCCGAAGAAGGCAATCTCCCACTCGCAGTCCTTCTCATGCGGTGCGTGCGGTGCATGGTCGGTGACGACGCAGTCGATGGAACCATCGCAGATGCCCTCGACGAGGGCCTCCATGTCGGCCTTCGTGCGCAGGGGCGGATTCATCTTGAGGTTCGTGTTGTAGGTCGGCGTGATGTCATCCTCATTGAGGAACAGGTGATGCGGCGTGACCTCGCAGGTGACAGGAAGGCCTTCCTTCTTGGCAGCGCGTACGAGATCGAGGCCCTTGGCCGTCGAGATATGGCAGACATGGAAGCGGCAGCCCGTGAGCTTTGCAAGCTCGATGTCGCGATAGATCTCAAGCTCCTCGCCGAGTGCCGGCCAGCCGAACATGCCGAGGCGGGTCGATGCCTTGCCTTCGTTGATGACACCGTTCGTCGTGAGCGAGTCGATCTCGCAGTGGGCAAGCACGGCACGGTCGAACTGCGACACATACTCCATGCACGTCCTCATCATGCCGGCACTCTGCACGCCGTGACCGTCATCAGAGAAGGCAGCTGCGCCTTCCATGACCATATCGCCAATCTCGGAGAGGGCCTCGCCCTTCTCGCCGCGCGTGAGTGCTCCGATCGGGCGGATATGCACAAGTCCTGCATGCTTGCCGCGGTCGATCTGGTAGCGGATCTCGGCTCCCGTATCGGTCACCGGGTCCGTATTCGGCATCGTTGCGACATCCGTGAAGCCGCCGTGTGCTGCAGCACGGGAACCGGTATCGATGGTCTCCTTGTACTCGAAGCCAGGATCCCTGAAGTGGACATGCATATCCACGAGGCCCGGCACGAGGTACTTGCCGGACGCATCGATGACCTCAGCGTCAGCAGGCGGCTCGAGGCCCTGGCCGACCTCTGCAATCTTGTCTCCATCGATAAGGACATCGGCTACGCCGTCAAGTCCGACCTGCGGGTCGACCACATGCGCGCCTCTAAGCAGAAATGCCATTGTTCTCTCCTCCCAGGAGCAGGTACATCTCGGCCATGCGGGTAAGGACGCCGGCATTGACCTGGTTCAGGATGCGCGAACGGCTGCAGTCGGCCACATCCGCATTGATCTCCATGCCGCGGTTCATGGGACCCGGATGCATGATGATTGCATCGTCCTTCATGCGGTTCACGCGGGTCATATCGAGGCCGTAGAGGCGGTTGTACTCGCGCCTCGACGGAATGGCAGCACCTTCCATGCGCTCGAGCTGGACGCGGAGCATGTAGATGACATCCATGTCCTCGATCACATCGTCGAAGTGTGCCGTCTGGGGGCAGCCGAACCAGTCGGGATCGTCGACCTGGAAGGTCGGAGGACCGACGAGCGTGACCTCGGCACCCATGGTCTTGAGAGCGGGTGCCAGAGATCCGCAGACGCGGGAGTGGGCGAGGTCGCCGACGATTGCGACCTTGAGGCCATCGAGGTGTCCGAAGTGCTTCCTCATCGTATAGAGGTCGAGCATGGCCTGGGTCGGATGCTGGTGCTTGCCGTCGCCGGCATTGATGACGACAGCATCGGTGTTCTCTGTGATGCGCTGCGGTGTGCCGGCAAGGCGGGCACGGCAGACGAACATGTCGACATTCATGGCGGAGATCGTTTGGATCGTGTCGGCAAGCGACTCGCCCTTCACGACCGAGGACGTGGAGCCACCCATCGAGAGGGAGTCTGCCGAGAGACGCTTCTCTGCGAGCTCGAAGGAGCTCTTCGTGCGCGTCGACGGCTCGAGGAACAGGTTCACGATCGTGCGACCACGAAGTGCCGGGACCTTCTTGATCGTTCGGGAATTGTTGACGGACTCGAATGCCTGGGCGGTATCGAGTATCTGGGTGATATCGTCAGCCGTCAGGCTGTACGTATCGATGAGATTCTTTACAAACATCAGTGAACACCTCCATCGCTGGGTTCGTCTGCCTTGTTCCAGATCTCCACAGCGGTGTGGGAATCGAGCGGCTCTATGCAGACGCGGACATCCTCTTCGCGGGAGGACGGCACATTCTTTCCGACATAGTCGGCACGGATCGGAAGCTCTCTGTGGCCACGATCGACCATCACGGCAAGCTGCACCGACTTTGCGCGGCCGTAGTCCATGAGGGCATTGAGGGCAGAGCGCACCGTGCGGCCCGTGTAGAGCACATCGTCGACGAGGATGATGTCCTTGCCCTCCACGCTGAACGGGATGTTCGTCGCATGGACCACCGGGGCAGAGTTGATGCCGAAATCGTCACGGTAGAAGCTGATGTCGAGCGAGCCGAAGGGCGGCTTGACATCCTCGATCTTCTCGATCGCATCGACGAGGCGGCGCGCAAGGATCTCGCCGCGGCGGATGATGCCGACGACAGCGATGGTCTTGGCTCCCTCGTTGTGCTCGATGATCTCATGCGCAATGCGCACGATGGCGCGGTCCATGGCCTGAGCATCCATGATGACCGCTTTGGGTTCCTGCTCCATGAGTCTCCCTCCGATAAAGCAAAAGGTGCCCGTCCGCCTGATGGCGGCACAGACACCCCGTCTTTTCGCTTCATGGAGAGATTCCATAAGGAAACTGCTCTTTATGTAGCGCCTTTCGGGCATCTCGTACCGCGCATTAAAGGCTAGAGACAGGATACTCCCTACCTTAGCCCGGCACAACAGAAAACATCATCTTCAGAACGGAGAAGCGTGTCCCATCGCACCTTCCCCATCGCTCGCTATGAAAGGAGCCCCGCAGCAGAAGCTGCGGGGCTCTGTCACATCCATTTCAAGACTGGCTATGCATCCATGTGGAGGTAGCTCTTCCAGAATTCTGTGCTCGTGAGATAGGGCTTTGCCTCGTGGTAGGCCTTCGCAACTGCATCGCCTCTCGTCGCGTAATCTGCCATGAGCGTACGGTAGCGCTCCTTGAGATCTTCCCACCGCTTGCGGTCCATGCGGCGCACATGGGCATGCGTGCCGTCTATATCGTAGGCAACGAGCACAGAATGGCGTGCCGTCATGGCCGTTGGATAGGCACCGTGTGAATAGTTCACGGCTACCGGTTTCGGATCGAGCATCCAGTCAGGCAGATCATGCCTGTCATGCGGCACAGACTCTGCAAGCTTCAGGACGATATGGCGCCTTGGTCCTTCGCCGAAGACCCAAGGGTTCGAGCTGGCCGGAGCCTCTGCGCACGCCTTCTGGTCCTCTTCCGAGAGCTCGGAGATCGGCAGGAGCTTCTCGTTCTTGGCACCCTGGCGCTTGATGATGTCCTCGCCAGAAGCCGTCTCGATGAAGGTCGGGCCCTTGAGGTAATCCTCGAGGCCGTCGAGAAGGAGCTCGCACGCCTCATAGTCCATGGCACGCAGATAGATATGGAACGTGCGGTCGAACCTCATCATGAACGTGCGCCAGTAGGGCAGCTCATCCACGGCCATCATGATCATGAAGTTCCTGGTGTACTGGTAGCAGTCGACAGAAGCCCTGAAGCGGCCCTCGAACTGCTCATGCCATACGCATATGCCATCCATTGCCATGTACTTCGGCTGGCAGCGGATGCCGTATTCGACATCGTCGCAGCGCACGAAGACAGGGAGCGGCAGCCCGTTTGCACGTATCGCCTTCGTCGGGATGCAGGAGTACCACCAGGCACCATAGGCACGCGGGACTTCGACGTTGACGGACTCGTTGTGGGCGATGCCTTCGTAGGTATCGACCTCGATCTTCGTATCCTTGATGCCGTGGTAGCGGCCATCGCGTCCGACCTGTGCTACATCCTCGAACTGGATGTTCGGCTGGCCGATATTGAGCATCGCACCATTGATGAAGGCATCCTGGTAGCGCTCGTTCGCAAGACAGAGCAATGCATAGGTACGCTTGAAGCTCTCAGGCAGCACGCGCACATCGTCGTCCATGAGAAGGACATGCGTCGCATTCCAGTCGAGCCCTGCAATCATGCCACGGGCAAAGCCGCCTGAGCCGCCGACATTCGCATTCGGGATGACCGTGACACCCTCATCTGAGAGCGCCTCCGCATCGAGCGTACGGCCGTTGTCGATCACGAACATATGGAAGCCGGAAGCGATGGGATCCTTCGAGCCCAAGACTTCCTTCTTCACGGCAGCGATATTGCGCGTGATATAGGCTTCCTTCTTGAATGTCGTCGTTGCAAGCGCAAGCCTCACCGGTCTTGGCACATCCTCATCGACTTCGGCAAGATAGCATCCGCCAGCAAGCTTCGTCGTGCCTTCAGAATGAATGGCAAAGCCTTGGATGGCGGCATGTTCCTTCGGAAGCGGCACTTCGACGACCTGTATGCCTTCGGAGGCACCGACCTTGAGGATAGGACGCTCAGAGCGCTTGGGTGCCTTCATGCCGGCAGAAATACCTGTGGCATAGACCTCGCAGGCATCTCCCGAAAGCTGGAGCTCTAGGGTGACGTCGGTGACAACGGTATAGCGGTGCCACTTCTCTATCGAGAGGCCATTCAGATATGTCGTGAAATCGACCGTCCCCGAAATCTCGAGGGCACCCTCCTCCTTTGCATAGGCTGCCTTGCCTTCTCCGTCCCTCCAGTAGAGGCCAGGATAGGAAGCAGAGAATTCGTCAGGAGCGATCAGGATGTTTGCGAGCTTGTAGTCGATCATCGGAAACCCGGTTTCTGGAATAGGAGCTACTTGAGATTGCGGTAGGCCTGGCACACCTCATCGACAGGGCCGAGCATGCGCTGCTGGCCCTTTTCGATCCAGAGGACCCTCGAGCAGATGCGCTCGACTAGATCGATGGAGTGGGAGACCAGAAGGACCGTCGTGTTGTCGTTCTGCACGAGCTCGTTGATCCTCTTCTCGCACTTCTGCTGGAACAGGAAGTCGCCGACAGAAAGCGTCTCATCGACGATCAGGATGTCAGGATCGGTGATCGTAGCGATTGCAAAGGCGATGCGTGCGACCATGCCGGAGGAGTAGTTCTTGAGCGGCATCTCCATGAAGTCCTTGAGCTCAGCGAATTCCACGATGTTGTCGAACTCCTGGTCGATGAACTCCTTCGAATAGCCGAGGAGGGCACCGTTAAGATAGATGTTCTCCTGAGCCGTGAGCTCCGGGTCGAAACCGGCGCCGAGCTCAATCAGTGGCGCAATCGTGCCATTTACCGTACAGGTGCCCTCCGATGCCTCAAGGACGCCAGCGATGATCTTGAGCATCGTCGACTTGCCGGATCCATTCGTCCCCACAAGTCCGAAAGCCTCGCCCTTGTGCACATCGAACGTGATGTGGTTGAGGGCACGGAACTCCTTGAAGGAGAGCTCGTGCTTCATGATTGCGATGAAGTATTCCTTGAGGGAGTTGAACTGCTCCGATGCGATATTGAAGATCATCGATACATCGTCGACGCGCACGGCGATATCGTCAGGAAGCTTGTTGTCAGCCATGGGTCTCCAATGCCTAGATATAGAGGATGAACTTGTGCTCGTGGCGGTGGAATACCACATAGCCGAGCGCGAGCGAAGCGACTGCCCAGATGGCACAGCGGACCACGAGGCTCGCCGTCGGCAGGGTCTGCCATAGCAGGATGTCACGTATGAACGTGACATAGAGATAGATCGGATTGAATGCCTCGAAGACCTGCATCCAGTGCGGAAGGATGCTTGCCGGATAGAAGAGCGGCGTGGCATAGGTCCAAGCTGTAAGGACGACGCTCCAGAGATGGATGACATCGCGGAAGAAGACCGCAAGGGCAGACAGCAGAAGCGAGAGTCCGATCGAGAAGACCACGAGCAGGCCAAGCGCGACCGGCAGAAGGAGCGCCAGCGGCGTCAACGGAATCTGGAAGAAGAGCATGACGATGAAGATGGCAATGAGGGAGAAGACATAGTTCACAGCTGCAGAAAAAACCTTCTGCACGGGGAACACATAGCGGTTGATCTTGACCTTCTTCAGAAGCGAGGCAGCGCCGATGATGGATGTCAGTCCCTGGCTCGTGGCATCGCTCATGAGCTGGAAGGCGGTGTTGCCGAGAATGAGGTAGAGCGGATAGCAGCCAATGGAATCGTCTGCATAGCGCATGAACGTGGAGAAGACCGCAGACATGACAATCATCATGAGGAGCGGGTTCAGGACGGACCACGCCACGCCCAAGACCGAGCGACGATACCTGAGCTTGAAGTCCTTGCTCACAAGCTGCTGGATGATGAAGCGGTCGCGCTTCGCAGGAGGATACCAGGCATCCTTGCCCGATATGCGTTTCCCGCTCTTTGTAGCTGCGCTGGTAGCCAAGATGCCTCCGTTGCTACGCATTGTTTCATTACATCAAACTATGGTAAATATGCTAGCACAGCCCCTGTACCCACCGATATGGCCTGTCGGCTGAGTGCACACAAGCTCGACGTTTCTGCAGGCAGCTTATAGAATTCTCGAACACCGAAAGGCAGGAGTGTCGGGTTGCCAGAGACCTGGAGCAGTCCATCTATGACAAAAGAGCCGGACATGAAGTCCGGCTCCGAATTCTCTGGCTCCCCGGGTAGGGTTCGAACCTACGACACACTGATTAACAGTCAGTTGCGCTACCACTGCGCCACCGGGGAATATGTGACTGCACCGTTGCGCAAGTACCCAGTATAGGGATTCTCAGATTCGATGCAACAACTATTTCAGAAATTCTCGAGAGCCCTGCTATTGGCTCAATTACAGACTTCATACGAACGGTTCCGGAAGTCAGCTGTACATGTGCGGATGGATGGCGGAACCTGTGCGGTGGTGGCCGGAGAGGCCGGCCAGACGACGTGCAGGAAGAAGCTGACATCGCATGTCCGGAAGATCCAGGAAGAAAGGGAGGAAGCCCCAGTCCAGGGCATATCTGAGGCTGACGAAGCCGGAGAGGAGGCTTGTCGAGGAAGGCCTCGACCGCGGCGACAGCTGCAGGAAGATCGCGGAGCTGCTGGGAAGGTCGCCCTCGACCGTGCACGACGAGGTCGAGAGGCACCGCTACGTCTCGTCGCCGAAGGCGCAGGCAGGGGAGCATGCGCCCGAAGAGGGGCTCGGGGATGCATGCCCCAGGCTCGGCGCATGGCCAAGATGCTGCAACGGATGCAGCCACAGGAAGGGCTACGGATGCAGCAGGAAGCCGCGCGTGTTCTACGATGCCCGCCTCGCGCAGAAGGAGGCCGATGCCGTCCTCTCGGAGGCCAGGAGGGGCGTCGACGAGACCGAGGGCAGCTTCCTCGAGAAGGTGGCGGTGATAGAGGACTGCCTCGCACGAGGGCTCTCGCCCGAGCAGATCGCGCATGCGCATCCCGAGCTCGGCAGGTGCGCCTCCACGATCTACGAATGGACAGGCCGGGGCTATGCCGGGCTCTCCAACATGGAGCTCAGGAGCAAGGTGTCGTACAAGCCCAGGAAGCACAGCGGAGGCGGAGGCAGGCATGCCTCCCGCCATTCCCCCGACAGGTCGCACAGCGCCTTCTGCGCCCTTCCCGAGGGCATCCGGAAGGGCGCCTGGGAGATGGACACGGTGGAAGGCAGGAAGGGGCTCGACAGGCAGTGCCTGCTCGCCCTGTACCACCGCCCCACGAGCTTCCAGCTTGCGCTGCTGCTCGCCGAGAAGACGCCTGCATGCGTAGAGGCGGGGCTCGGGCTCGTCAGCCGCGCGCTCGGCGGAGCCGAAGGCATGCGCAGGGTGTTCGGCACCGTGCTCACGGACAACGGCGAGGAGTTCTCCGACGAGGCCGCGCTGGCGGCCATCTTCGGAGAGCGGCCGGGAGAGACGAGGCTCTACTGCTGCGACACGATGAGCGCCTGGCAGAAGGGCGGATGCGAGAGGAACCACTCCGAGATCAGGAAGATCCTCCCCAAGGGGAAGGGCATCATGTTCGACAGGCTCGACGAGGAGGACTGCTCCCTGCTCATGGGAGAGGTCAATTCCGAGATCCGGGGCAAGGACGGCTGGTCATGCCCGTCGCTCAGGCTTCTGGAGGCCTTCGGGCCCGATGCGAGGGCGCTCCTCGATGCATTCCATATCGAGCTCATAGGCCCCGACAGGATCGTCCTCGAGCCTGCATGCCTGGTCGACCTGCACAGGAAGGAGGGGAAGCCGGCACTGAGGTAGCCCTCCGGAGAACAGCAGATACCGCCATCTGCAGCCGTTCGGATGAGTGCCGGAAGCACCCCGGAGGGCCCTTGAATCATGCGCCTGCAGGACCCATCCGAACGCCGCTGCACGGAATCTGCACACCGTTCCGGCAGGAAGGAGGCCGTGCACAGGCAGCTGCATCCGTTCGGCTAGCTGCAGGAATCCTGACCTGCCCCCGGAGTGTACGGATGACAGGTGAAATCAACCGCCCTGCGATTGCCTTGCCCTGAGATTGCACTGAGGAAGCAGCACTTCAATGCTGCCGTCCCTGGCAGCTATACTGACACAAATCCGCTCCATCCTCTTGGCAGATAGGAGGCTTCCATGCATGTCCTTGTCATTCCCGATGTCCACCTGAAGCCCTGGATGTTCGATGCAGCTGATGCGGCAATAAAGCAGGAGCCTCCTGATGCAATCGTGCAGCTCGGAGACCTGCCTGATGACTGGGGCATGCAGCGACGCCCTGAGGCATACGATGCCCTCTATGAGCGTGTAGAAGCCTTCCTTGCTGCCCATCACGATGCTTACTGGTGCTATGGAAACCATGACATGTCGTATTTCTGGGATGCGCCTGAGTCCGGCATGGCAAGAGGCAATGTGCTCAGGCATGTGCAGGAGCGCTCCCGCGCATTCTGGGACAAGGTGCCTCAAGACCGCAAGGCATTTGTCCATCGCATCGACAATGTCTGCTTCTCGCACGCCGGCATCCTCCAAGACTTCATCGAGGACGAAGGCCTCGCTTCCGCATCTACGGATGATGCTCTTGCCGCTATCAACCAGATGGGCAGAGACGAGCTCTGGCAGGAGTTCTCTCCCCTCTGGGCACGTCCCCAGGGCATGGCAGATCTCGATATCCTCTACCGCCCCCAGGAGCTCTTCCAGGTTGTCGGACATACCCCGGTGAAGTACGTTCGCGAAGAAGGAAATCTCCTGAGCTGCGATGTCTTCTCCACCTATTCGTGGGGAGGCCCCATCGGCACCGAAGAGTTCTCGCTCGTCGACACCAAGAGCTGGACCTTCAGGACAATCAAAGCTGGAGAGCTGAGATAGAAAAAGAGAGCCTGTCAGATGACAGGCTCTCGGACAGTTCTGGCTCCCCGGGTAGGGTTCGAACCTACGACACACTGATTAACAGTCAGTTGCGCTACCACTGCGCCACCGGGGAATGTGTTGCTCTCAAAGCGCACTAGCTAGTATACGGAAAGCTCGTTTCAATGCAAGCGTGCATTTCGAAGAATCTGTGCTATGCAATGCTTCAGCAACATTCTGCACACGCGCTCTCCGCATTTTGGTGGCTACTCCGCAAAGTTCCTCCAGGCAAGGCTCACCGAACCGACGCCGAGATGAAGCGAGACAACTGGTCCTCCATCACGCACATGGATCGTCGTCTCAGGAAGCTCGCGCCTCACCTCATGCACAAGCTCTTCGACCGCCTCATGCGCCTCGCCGTATCCTGTGACGGTCACGGAGTTCTTCCGTGCTTCTTCCGGAATCTCGGCTATGAGGGCACGGGCTGTGCCGCGCATGCCGTGGGCGACGCAGACATCCTTGATGCCGCCCTCCTGGAGCTCCATGACAAGGAAGCGGTCAAGGTTCGATGGAACGGCGCGCCTTGTGGCACCGAGACGCCCCGATTTCCTGAGAACCTCGAGATCCGGCACTGTGAAATCGATGCCCTGACGTGCACGCTCCGCTTCGAGCTTCTCACCGACCGTCTCCAGGCCATAGCCCAGGCTCACGAGCTTGCGTGCCTGACGTACGAGGAACTCGAGCCCGCCCGAAGTCGTCCAGGAGTCGATGATGCGCATGCGCTCCGGTGCCTCTCCTTCACGAATGAGCTGCTCACGTGCGTGCACAGCGCTCCTGTAGGTGCCAGAGAGCCTCGAAGAGATTGTGAGGCAGAGCACCGAGAAATCAGCATCGAGGAGGCGCCTGAATTCGTCAGCAAACTCGTCCTGGTAGACCGCTTCTGTCATGAGCAGCCTGCCATTCCGGAAGAGAGAGTCGTAGTCGCCATTCTCGTTCCGGAAGGTCTCCGCATAGCGGACACCGTCGACGTTGTAGTGCATGGGCACCATCGTGACGCCGAGCTCCTCTGCACGGGTACGCGCGAGCGTGCAGGAGGAATCGCAGACGATTGCAACCGGACGCTGTGGCAGATCGCCTCCGCCTGTCGTGAGGGCGCCCAGACCTGCCGTGAGCCCTGTGGTCTTCTCCATCAGCTGTCTCTCCTTCCGATGGCACGGTATTTCTCGTAGCGAGCATCGACAAGCTCGCCTTCCGTCATCCCTTCGAGCTCCTGCACCTGATCCGCAAGGCATTTCCTGAAGCGCTCTGCGAACTCTTCGGTGCCGAAGCCCTCGGCGTCGACAATACCGTCGATGATGCCCAGATCCTTGAGGAAGGGAGCAGTGATGCCGAGAGCCTCGGCAGCATCGGCTGCGCGCTTCGCTGTCTTGAAGAGAATCGTCGAGCAGCCCTCAGGGCTCACGACCGAATAGACAGCATCAGAGAGCATGAGGACACGGTCTGAGACGGCAAGGCCCAAGGCACCGCCCGAGCCGCCCTCGCCCATGATGACGGTGATCTCAGGGGTCCTGAGAGCGCCCATTGCGACAAGGTTGTCTGCGATGGCGGCGCCCTGGCCGTGCTCTTCTGCCTCCATGCCCGGATAGGCACCGGACGTATCGACAAGGCAGATCACGGGGCGATGGAACTTCTCCGCTTCCTTCATGAGACGGAGCGACTTGCGGTAGCCTTCAGGCTCAGGCGAGCCATAGTTTCTGGCCACCCGTTCCTTGATGCCGCGTCCGCGATCGGTTGCAATGACCGTGACAGGATGTCCATCAAGCGTGGCAAGGCCGGCCACGATGGCAGCATCGTCTCCGAACTCATGATCCCCGTGGAGCTCGATGAAGCCCTCGAAGGTCATGTCCATGATGGAGGGAACAGACGGCCTGTCGGCATTCCTCACGCGCTTCACAAGGTCATAGGCAGAGGCATCTGCAGCAGCCGGCTTCTCGAGATGGTGCGGAAGCGGCCAGCGTGCCTCCTCGGGGAAGGCAGCCGCACACTTCGGTGCCTCGCGTGTGCCCCACGCCTCCTTGTCATGAAGCCAGAGCAGATAGCCGAGCGTGGAGGGAATCTCCTTGCGCTCGACGACCATGTCGCAGAAGCCATGTGCAAGGACGAACTCCGAGCGCTGGAAGCCCTGGGGCAGCTTCTTGTGCGTCGTCTGCTCGACGACACGCGGACCTGCGAAGGCGACGAGCGCGTCAGGCTCTGCAATCGTGATGTCTGCCTCCATTGCGAAGGAAGCCGTGACGCCGCCCGAGGTGGGATCGGTAAGGACACAGATATAGAGGAGGCCCGCTGCACTGTGCCGGCGTACAGCATTCGAGACCTTGGCCATCTGCATGAGGGAGGTGAGGCCCTCCTGCATGCGGGCACCACCCGATACCGTGAAGCCGACAACAGGCAGGCCTTCCTCTGTCGCCCGCTCGAAGCAGCGGCAGATCTTCTCGCCGACAGCAGCTCCCATGGAACCCATCATGAAGTCGCCGTTCATGATGAAGAGGGCACAGGGCTCGCCCTGGATCGTCGCCCTGCCGCAGATGACGGCCTCCTTCTCCCCGCCCGACTTCTGGCGTGCAGCGGCAAGCTTCTCTTTGTAGTCCGGGAAGGAGAGGATGTCCTTCGCCTCGATGTCGGCGTCCCACTCTTCGAAGGAGCCTTGATCTGCCGTGAGGGCAAGCCTTCTCCTTGCGCCGATGCGCATGTGCTTGCCGCAGCGCGGGCACACATCGAGGTTCTGCTTCAGCACCCCGGCATCGATAGCATGACGGCAATGCGGGCAGCGCACGAGAATCGTGCGCTCCGGAATATCGATCGGCACTTCGGTGACGGGCCCTTCAAGCTCGTTCAGAGACTTCTGGCGTTCACTCATAGAGGTGCTCCATCAGATTTGTATGGTAGTTGCCCGACAGGAATTCGGGATTGCTGAGGATATCGAGCTGAAGATCGGCATTGTAGCTGACACCCTCGATCACAAGCTCTCCCAGAGCAGAGCGCATCTTGCGTATCGCCTCTTCGCGCGTCGGCGAATAGACGATGAGCTTGCCGAGTAGCGAGTCGTAGTAGGGCGGCACCGATGAGCCTACATAGAGGGCAGAGTCGAAGCGCACCCAGGGGCCATTCGGCGTGTGAAGCATCGTGATGTCTCCTGCAGACGGAAGGAAATCGGGCATCTCGGCATTGATGCGACACTCGATTGCATGTCCCACGACGTTGATGTTCTCCTGCTTCCAGTTCGAGAGGTCTGCTCCTGCAGCGACACGGAGCTGCCACTTGACAAGGTCGATGCCCGTCACGAATTCCGTCACCGGATGCTCGACCTGGAGCCTCGTGTTCATCTCCATGAACCAGAACTCGCCGGTATCGCTGAAGAGGAACTCGATCGTTCCCAGCCCCTCGTAGCCGACCTTCTTTGCAAGATTGCGGGCACACTCGAACATGTGCTCGCGGATCTCAGACGTGAGCGCCGGACAGGGACTCGGGCTCTCTTCGAGGAGCTTCTGGTTCCTGCGCTGCACGGAGCACTCGCGTTCGCCAAGTGAGAACACGTTGCCGTGGCCATCTGCGAGGATCTGCACCTCGATATGGTGTGCCGGAGAGATGAACTTCTCCATGTAGCATTCGCCGTCGCCGAAGGCGCTCTGTGCCTCGGCATGTGCCTGCTCGAAGGCAGCGGGAGCATCTTCTGGCTTGAGCACCTTCCTGATGCCACGTCCGCCACCACCTGCCCGTGCCTTCACAAGCATAGGGCAGCCGATGCGCCTGGCCTTCTCTTCTGCCTGCGCAGAAGACTCGAGCAGGTCGCAGCCCGGCACGATGGGAACGCCAGCCGATCTCGCTGTGCGGCGTGCCTGATCCTTGTCTCCCATGAGCTCCATAATCTCAGGCGAAGGCCCGATGAAGACAAGGCCATGCTCGCGGCACTCGCGGGCAAATGAGGCATTCTCGGAGAGGAAGCCATAGCCTGGATGTATTGCCGAAGCACCCGACTCGAGCGCGACCGTGATGATCGCATTCGTGTTCAGATAGGACTCGGAGGCACGCGGGCCGCCGATGCAGTAGGCTTCGTCAGCAAGCGTCACATGGAGCGCCGTGGCATCGGCCGTCGAGTAGATGGCGACCGTCTTGACGCCCATCTCCTTGCAGGCGCGGATGATGCGGACGGCGACCTCTCCCCTATTCGCGATCAGTATCTTCTCGAACATGGTCTATGCGTCCTTCTTCGGGACGAGCGCAAACGACATGTCAGCCACGCAGGCAACCGTGTCGCCGACCTTTGCCACGCCGTGGGCGAAGTGGAACATGCCATGGCTCCTCGTGAGCTCGCACTCGAGGGTCACGGTATCGCCCGGCCTCACCTGGTGCTTGAAACGCACCTTGTCGAGGCTCGTATAGAACGGCGTCGCCTGTTCCTTGTCGATGCCATCTGCCAGAAGGACGCAGCAGTTCTGCGCCAGCATCTCGCAAAGAATGACACCGGGAACGACCGGGTAGTCAGGGAAGTGCCCCTGGAGGAAGAACTCGTCGCCCTTGATCGTGATATGTCCCACGGCCTTGCCATCCTGGACTTCGGCATCGTCCAGAAGCAGCATCGGCGGCCTGTGCGGCAGAATCTTCTCCAGCTCTGTCTTGTTCATGCCATCTCCCTAGTAGATCTTCATGAGGACCGAGCCGTACTCGACGAGCTCGCCGTCGGAGACCGTGATATCGATGACCTCGCCGTCGCAGTCAGCCGTGACTTCCTTCATTTCCTTCATGGCCTCGATGACGCAGAGGACATCGCCCTTCTTGACCTTCGAGCCGACCTGCACAAAAGGCTTGGCACCCGGTGCGGGAGCCGCATAGAAGACGCCGACCATGGGAGCCTTGACAGCGGTGACCTTCGACATGTCGAGCGGCTCCTCGCCTTCAGGCTCGGATGCATCCGCTGCAGGAAGCGGTGCTGCCTCAGATGCAGGGGCTACCTCTGCGGGTGCCGCAGCGGACGTCACCTCTGCGGGAGCCGCTCCTGCCATGACCGGTGCCGGGAAGGCTTCAGGACGCTCGAGCTCGATGGCAGAGTCGCCCTCTTCGATACGGACACGGGCAAGCCCGCGCTTCTGCATGAGCTCGGCTACCGCATCGATCCTCTTCGTTGTGGTATCCATGCCTTACGCCTCCTCATACTTCCTGAGCGCAATCACGGCATTGTGGCCGCCAAAGCCCAGCGAAGTCGAAAGCGCCCATGTGGCATCGAATTCCTGTGCCTTGTTCGGCGTGTAGTCGAGATCGCAGGCAGGATCCGGCGTCTTGTAGTTGATGGTCGGCGGGATGATGCCGTGCTCGAGCGCATACGCGCTTGCCATTGCCTCGACTGCGCCGGTAGCACCGAGCATGTGACCCGTCATCGACTTCGTGGACGAGATATGGGCAGCATAGGCTGCCTCCTCGCCAAGTGCCTGCTTGATGCCCTCCGTCTCGGAGGAGTCATTGAGCTTCGTCGAGGTGCCGTGGGCGTTGATATAGAGGCCCTCCTTGGGGTCGAGCCCTGCCTCTGCCACAGCCTCCTTGATGGCACGCGTGATGCCGGATGCGTCGGGATCGGGCGAGGTGATGTGGTAGGCATCGGCCGTGTTGCCGTAGCCTGCGACCTCGGCCACGATGTGGGCGCCACGGGCCTTTGCATGCTCGAGCTCCTCGAGGACAAGCACGCAGGCGCCTTCGCCCATGACAAAGCCATTGCGGTCTGCATCGAAGGGGCGGCAGGCCGTCTCGGGATCGGGGTTCGTCGAGAGTGCACGGGCATTCATGAAGCCGGCGATGGAGACCGGCACGATTGCCGCTTCGGCACCGCCTGCGAGGATAGCATCGGCTGCTCCTGCCTTGATGGCATGGAAAGCCTCGCCGATCGCGTTCGTCGACGTGGCGCAGGCCGTCACGACCGGAAGCGTCGGTCCCTTGGCATTCTGCCTGATCGAGACCTCGCCCGATGCCATGTTCGCGATGATCATCGGCACGAAGAACGGCGAGATCTTGCGCGGGCCACCCTTGAGCATGCGCTCGACCTGCTCCTCGATGGTGCCGATGCCGCCGATGCCCGATCCGATATAGACGCCGAGGCGCTCAGGCTCGATGGCGCCTTCAGCATCGAGGCCGGAGTCCTTCATGGCCTCGTCAGAGGCGACGAGCGCAAACTGCGTGAAGCGGTCGTGGTGCTTTGCCTCTGCCTTGCCGAGCACGGCTTCAGCGTCGAAGCCCTTGACCTCGGCTGCGACCTTGACGCGGAAATCCGCCGTATCGAAGGCCGTGATCTCGCCGATGCCGCTCTTGCCGGCAACCAGGGCATCCCAGCTCTCGTGGGCAGTGAGACCGACGGGCGTGATAGCGCCGATGCCGGTAATGACAACTCTGCGGTTCATATTGTTCCTTCCTTTGCAGGAAGCTGCGCTACATGCACAGCCCGCCATCGATCCGGATAGTCTCTCCCGTCACATAGGATGCTGCATCCGATGCGAGGAAAGCGATCACCTGGGCAACCTCATCTGTTGTGCCGAGACGCTTGAGAGGAATCTCCGCCTCATAGCTGGCGCGCGTCGCCTCGGGCAGCTTCTCTGTCATCGCGGTCTCGATGAAGCCCGGTGCCACGGCATTGCACGTGACGCCCTTGCCGGCAAGCTCTCTTGCCACCGTCTTCGTGAGGCCGATGAGACCTGCCTTCGAGGCTGCATAGTTCGCCTGCCCGATATTGCCGGAAAGTCCCACGACCGATGCCACATTCACGATGCGGCCGCCCTTCTGGCGGACGAAGCCGCGCATGAGGGCACGGATCATGTGGAACGCACCCTTGAGGTTCACGTCGATCACGGCGTCGAAGTCCTCGTCCTTCATGCGAGCAAGGAGCGTATCGCGCGTGATGCCAGCGTCGTTCACGAGGGCCCAGACAGAGCCGAAGTCCTCCTGCACCTGCTTTGCGGTCGCATTCGCTTCGTCTGCATCGGCAACATTGCAGCGATATGCCTTCGCGGTCGCGCCCGCCTCCTTCAGGAGGCTGACGCATTCTTCAGCCGCTGCCTCGTTTCCGGCATAGACGATCGCGACGTCGTAGCCGCCTTTGGCAAGCTCCAGCGCCGTGGCGCGTCCGATGCCGCGCGAGCCTCCGGTCACAAGCGCGACACGGCGCGAAGCATCGCGCTCGAACGTGCCCGTCTTTGCTTCTGCCATCAGATGAGCCCCTTTCCAGCCACGAGGGCACGTGCCTCTTCGGCAGCCTCGGGTGTCTCGACGCAGACGGCATCCACGCCTTCGAGCGTCCTCTTCACGAGACCTGTGAGCGTGTGTCCCGGCCCGACCTCGATGAACGTATCGATACCGGCATCCTGCATGGCATGGAGCTCAGCGGTCCACTTCACGGGATTCGAGACCTGCTCGGAGAGGAGCGCGGCGATCTCAGCCACATCCTCCGGATAGGTCTCCCCTGTCCTGTTTGCGTAGACAGGGAGCTTCGGCGCATGGACAGGATTCGTCTCGAGATAGGCGGCGAGCGCCTCGGTGGCCTCAGCCATGTAGGGGCTGTGGAAGGCTCCGGAGACGGCAACCTTCATGCTCCTGCCGCCTGCTGCCTTGACAAGGCCATCGAGCTTCTCGCAGGCCTCGGCAGAGCCTGCAACGACGGTCTGCTGCGGCGAGTTGTAGTTCACAGGCCATGCCTCGCCTGCCTCGTGGGCAAGCTCTTCCACCTTTGCGGCATCGAGCTTGAGGACAGCGCGCATGGCGCCAGGATGCTTGGCCGTGCAGTCTGCCATGGCCTGGGCGCGGACCTCGATGAGGCGCGTGCCCTCCTCGAGCGAGAAGGCGCCGGCAAAGGTCAGCGCTGCAACCTCGCCGAGCGAGTGCCCCGCCACCACATTCGGATGCATGCCAAGGTCCTCGAGCGCAGCTGCGGCCGCAAGGTCCGTTGCAAAGACGCAGGGCTGGGTGTTGATGGTCTGGCCAAGCTCTTCCTTCGTGCCTTCGAAGCACTGGGAGGCAGTGCCCGGACGCACCGCATCCACGCCATCGAAGACCTTCTTGGCAGCCTCAGAGGAATCGAAGAGGGCCTTGCCCATGCCGGGCTTCTGCGAGCCCTGGCCTGCAAACAGGAATGCTACGCCAGCCACTTCGTTGCCCCCTTGAGCGCCTCTTCGCAGCCCTGCATGAGATCGTCGACGATCTCTGCTGCAGACTGCTCCTTCTTCACCATGCCAGCGACTTCGCCGCACATGAAGGAGCCTTCTTCATAGTTGCCGTCCTTGGCAGCCTTCCTGAGCGAGCCGGCGCCCATCTTGCCAAGCTCTTCAGCCGTGGCGCCTTCCTTCTCGGCACGCAGGAACTTCTGCGAGAACGGAGTCTTGAGGCAGCGCACGGCGCCGTTGATGGAGCGGCCGGTCACGATTGTCGAGAGGTCATTGGCCTTGAGGACACGCTTCTTGTATTCGTCAGAAACCGTGCACTCGTTGGCCACAAGGAAGCGGGTGCCGACCTGGACGCCGCAGGCGCCCAGCATGAAGGCAGCTGCCATCTGGCGGCCATCGGCGATGCCGCCGGCTGCGATGACCGGAATCTTCACGGCATCCACGACCTGCGGCACGAGTGCCATCGTCGAGACGTCGCCGACGTGTCCGCCGGACTCTCCGCCTTCGGCGACGATTGCGGATGCGCCGACACGCTCGAGGAGACGTGCAAGCGCCACCGAGGAGACGACCGGTATGACCTTGATGCCGGCCGCCTGCCACGTCTTCATGTACTTGCTCGGATTGCCCGCGCCTGTCACGACGACAGGGACCTTCTCCTCGGCCACAACCTGGGCCACCTCGTCGGCGAAGGGGCTCTGCAGCATGATGTTGACGCCGAAGGGCTTTGCCGTGCGGGTGCGGCAGTCGCGGATCTCGTTCCTGAGCCAGTCGGCATTGGCATTCATCGCGGAGATGATGCCGAGGCCTCCGGCATTCGATACGGCAGCGGCGAGGCTTGCATCAGCAATCCATGCCATGCCGCCCTGGAAGATCGGCTTCTCGATGCCTGTCAGGTCGCAGAGAGGAGTCTTGATCATACGCGTTTCATCCTTTCCTGCTGGGTACTCTTTAGAGCTGAGCCTCGACGAGGTCGACGAACTCCTGGATCGTCTGGGGGTTGGCCTCAGGGTCGATCTCGATGCCGAACTCGTCCTCGCATGCCATGACCGCCTCGACAGTGCTCATGGAATCGAGGCCGACCTCAGCGAGCTTCGTCTCGGGCTTGAGCTCGACGTCGTCGAGGCCCTCCTGGTCCTTGAGGATTGCGACGACGCGATCGAACGTTGACTCTGCCATGATGTTTCTCCTTCTCTTTCTGCGCCGAAGCGCGTATCTCATGCGCCGAAGGCGCCTGATAGCGATTATGCGTCCTGTTCCTTATTCCAGCGGATCAGGGTCGTGCCGATGTCGAGGCCGGCACCGAAGCCGCAGATGAGGACAAGCTCTCCTGCATGGAGGCTCCCCTCACGGGACATGCGGTCGAGCGCAAGCGGTATGCAGGCACTCGAGATGTTGCCGGTCTCCTGTATGGTATGGGCCATCTTGGAAGGGTCGATGCCGCACCTCTTGGCAACAGCATCGAGTATCCTCTCGTTGGCCTGATGGAAGACGAAATGGTCGATATCGGAAAGCGCAATGCCTGACTCGCCTTCGAGGGCCTTGAGCTCCTCCTCGATGCTCGAGACGGCAAAATGGAAGATCTTGCGTCCTTTCATGAGAAGCTTCGAAGGCTGGGCATCTTCGGTGCTGCCAAAGGGAGATGTGCCCTGAAGTCCTGGCACATCGAGCGAAGCAACATCGGGCTTTGTGACAAGATGGCTCCAGATAGGGCTCTTGCCTCCTGCCTCAACGACAGCAGCTGCCGCTCCATCTCCGAAGAGCACGCAGGTGCTGCGGTCCTCCCAGTCGAGAAGGCGGCTCATCTTCTCCGCAGAGACGACAAGCGCTCGTCTCGCACGTCCGCGGCAGAACCAGCCATCTGCCGTATCGAGCGCAAAGACGAATCCAGCACAGGCTGCCGAGACATCGAAGGCAGGGCAGCTGGCACCAAGGCGCTCGGCTATGGCACAGGCCTCTGCAGGCATCAGATGGTCGCCTGAGGTCGTGGAGCAGATGATGAGGTCGATGTCCTTCGCCTCTATGCCGGCATCGGCCAGAGCGTGCTCAGATGCCTCTGCGGCAAGGTCGTCGAGCGACTCGTCCGTGCAGACATAGCGTGTCTTGATGCCGGTGCGGGTGGAGATCCACTCGTCTGAGGTATCGAGGAACTCGGAAAGGTCGTCGTTCGTGACCTTCCTTTTCGGAAGTGCCGATCCGGTGCCGACAATCGTGAATGCCACGCTAGCTCCTTCCTGCAAAAGGCGCCCGCGCGACTGCCTGCACGGCAGCGCGTTCAGCTTCTGTATAGGCATGTTCGAGACGGCTGATGCCCTGCAGAAGCACACGGCGCTCCTCTGTGGACTGGCCACGGGAAATCTCGGCTGCCATCTTTCGGTTGAATATTGCATGGATACGGTAGACGCATTCTCCCTTGCGGGTCAGCGTCACATCGATGCGGCGCGCATCGTCTGCACTCCGCTTCCTCGCGATATAGCCCTTCGCTTCGAGCCTCTTCACGATAGCGGTCGCGGAGGGACGCTTGATGCCGAGAGCGTCTGCAATCTCGGACATGCTGAGAGCCCGGTGAGCGACGAGCATGGCCTTGCCGACCGTCGAGAGCAGGTTCAGCTCGGAGTTCGTGAGGTCCATCCCATGGGAGCGGTAGACGCAGTCCTCGAGGCGGATGATGGCCTCGAACGTGCTGCTCAGAAGGCGTGATATCTCGCTGATGAAGGCCGAGTCGTCCTGTACGTCGATGTCCGGCGCTCCGTCTTCAGGAAGCTCGCCGCGCGTTTCCACGTCCATCTTTCCTCCTCCTGGTTTCAGAGCTGCAATACCAGTCTCGGAACAGTTATTTAGTCTAACTAATCATTTTCGGATGTGAAGCGTCAGAAGGCTCTGCGCGGCATGTCCACATATCTGCCAATCAATGGCACGGACGGAGCGATGCCTCTTCCGGAAGAAAGATGCGCACGGAGCCATCCCCAAGAGCGATCTGCGCCCTTCCCCAGGAGTCGATGCCGGAGAATCTTCCCTCAGCCAGAAGCATGCCAGCTGGATCTATGGCAAAGACATCATCTCCGATATAGGCGAGCTTGCGCTCGAAGCGCTCTCTGATGGGAGCAAGCGGCCCTGTTTCGGGGCTTGCCTTTCTGGCCCAGACACGCGAGGCCGAGACGATGGATGCATCCAGGCTTATGGCAAGCGCGCCGAAGCCTTCCTCCAGAAGGTCTGGCACCTCATCAGCGAAGGCATCTTCGAGATAGGCAGCGGGCAGGGGCTTCGCCATCCCGTCGTGCACGCGCGAGGGCACGATCTTTTCCTGAGCTGGACGCACGAGGTTGAGCCCTATGCCTGCAGCTGCATGCCACGCGCCCCCGCTCTCCTGCCGCGACTCGACGAGGATGCCGCCAAGCTTCGCAAGCGAGCCATCAGCCTTCTTCAGCACAAGATCGTTCGGCCATTTGAGGCAGAGGCCTTCTGCTCCAAGACCTCCGAGCGTTTCCAGGACAGCAAGTGCCGTCACAGCAGGAAGCCCTGACGAGACACATTCATCTGTCCTTGGCCGCAGGAGCACCGTGATATAGAGGCCTCCTGGAGGCGAGACCCAGCTATGCCCCCGGCGCCCGCGTCCCGTCGTCTGCCTCTTCGCACAGACCGCCGTGCCTTCAGGAGCGTCTTCAGCAGCAAGCCCCAGCACATCGTCGTTCGTGGATCCCGTCGCCTCGACAATCTGCACAAGCTCCGAAAATTCGGAAGACGCCTCGACCGCTCTCCCCGCTCCGTCCATCCTGCCTCCCGCCATCCGCCAATTTACAAGCTGATTCTAGCGCGAGCCGCCATATCTCCTCACCTCACAGCAAAAGGCAGGCACCGACACGGCACCTGCCTAAAACTTCTTTTCTGGCTCTTCCTGCTTCTGCTTCTTCTCGAAGCGCTTCGAGCAGTCGCAAGTGACCTCTTCCACCGAATCGGCGATAGCCTGTGCTAGGGACTCGGCTTCGCGTCCCTTCAAATCCGGAAGCGACGAGGACATCGAGAGGCGCTCGTTCAAGACCTCCATGTCCTTCATGTTCTCGTCGATGCAGTCCTCCATGAGGTCGCCGACCGTGCAGGCCCACGATCTGTTCTCCACCAGCACGATATGTCGGTTCTGGAGGTTCAGCATCTTCATCTCGGAGAGCAGGCTCTCCATGACAGGGCAGATGCTCAGGTTGTATGTCGGCGAGGCGAGAACGATGTGCGAGAGGCGGAACATATCGGCAATCAGGTAGGATGCCTGCGTCGTCGAGGCATCGCAGAGCTTCACGTTCGTGACGCCGCGCTTGCAGAGCTCGGCAGCAAGGCGCTGCACGGCATTCTCAGCGTTGCCCTATATCGAGGCATAGGCAACAAGTACGCCCTTCTCCTCGGGTGTATAGCTTGCCCAGCGGTTCAGCTTGTCGATGTAGCGCATGGTGTCTTCAGGCGTGCGGTAGAGAGGGCCGTGGAGCGGTGCCACTATCCTGATCTTGTCGAGGACGCCTGCCGCCTTCTTGAGCAGAAGCTGGACATGCGGGCCATACTTGCCGACGAAATTGCAGTGGTAGCGCCGGACCTCATCGAAGGAATCCCGGTCCCAGTCGCACTCGTCTGCCCAGAGCCTGCCATCGATTGCCTTGAAGCTGCCGAAGGCATTGGCGGAGAAGGACGCCGTCCGTGAGGTCGAGCGTGACCATGACCTCAGGCCAGTGGACCATCGGTGCCTCGATGAAGGTCGCTTCATGCCTGCCGAAAGAGAGCGAGTCTCCCTCCTGTACCTGGAACTGGCTATGGAAATCGATATCGTAGCCGAAGCTGTGCATGAGCATGAACGACTTCTCGGTCGACACGATCTGGCAGTTCGGATAGAGGGCGAGCACCTCGACCATCGAGGCGCAGTGGTCGGACTCCAGGTGGTTCACGACAATGCAGTCGAGGTCGCGTAAAAGGGATGGGAATCCTGCCGCAGTCATTGGCATAGCCGCCTCCACGAGCACCGGAAGCCACCAGATGCGGACAGCCTGCCCGCCATCCCCGAGCGCTCCTTGCAGCAAGGCTTTCCAGACGTCCCAGACATGACAAGAGCGCAGCAGGCCTGAATCCTGCTGCGCTCTTGCAGTATCATTTCTTCCCGCCGTTCCTGCCCCGGTGCTTCCACCCTATCGGGAAGACGAAGACAAAGGGAATCACCAAGGGGATGCCCATAGATATGCCCGAACTCGGGAAGATGAGCTGGACGATCAGGGCAATGAGGATAGCAAGGAGGATGCAGATGATGAGATCCTCGACTATCCGCTCGATATGGTCCCTGTCCATTGCTCCCTCCTCCATGAAAAAAGGCAGCTGCATGCCTGCAGCTGCCTGGACGTGCATTTTGTGCCTACTCTTCCATGTAGTCCTTGAGACGTCCCGAACGGGAAGGATGGCGGAGCTTGGCAAGCGTCTTGCTCTCGATCTGGCGGATGCGCTCGCGCGTGACGCCGAACTCGCGTCCGACCTCCTCGAGCGTGCGCGGATGGCCATCTTCGAGGCCGAAGCGCAGCTTGATGACCTTGCGTTCGCGGTCTGCAAGGCCGTCGAGGACCTGGTCAAGCTGCTCTCGGAGCATCGACTCGGAAGCTGCCTCAGGAGGAGCGACAGCGCCGGAATCCTCAATGAAGTCGCCGAGCTGGGAGTCCTCTTCCTCGCCGATAGGCGTCTCGAGCGAGACCGGCTCCTGGGAGATCTTCTGGATCTCGCGGACACGGTCTGCCGACATGTCCATCTCCTTGCCGATCTCTTCCGGTGTCGGGTCGCGACCCAGATCCTGCAGGAGCTGGCGCTGGACACGGACGAGCTTGTTGATGGTCTCGACCATGTGGACCGGAATGCGGATCGTGCGTGCCTGGTCGGCGATAGCGCGGGTGATGGCCTGACGGATCCACCACGTCGCGTACGTCGAGAACTTGAAGCCCTTCGTGTAGTCGAACTTCTCGACAGCACGGATAAGGCCAAGGTTGCCTTCCTGGATGAGGTCAAGGAAGAGCATGCCGCGGCCGACATAGCGCTTTGCGATGGAGACGACGAGACGCAGGTTGGCTGAGATCAGCTGCTGCTTTGCGTCGAGACCTACCTGCTCGATGCGCATGAGACGGCGCATCTCGGCACGCGTGAGCTCGATATCGCCATTCTCGGCAGCTTCGAGCTTCTCCGTTGCCTCGGCACCGGCTTCGATCTTCATAGCAAGATGGACCTCTTCGTCAGCAGTCAGAAGGTCGACCTTGCCGATCTCCTTGAGGTACATCCTGACCGGGTCGCCCGTGAGCATGACCGTAGAGGTATCAGCTCTGCGGTTGCGGCTGCGGGTCGAGCGCTTCTTCGAGGTCTTGCCCTTCGTGGCAGTGGAGCGCAGCACGGCATTGACTTCCTTTGCCTCGCTTGCGCGGGATTCGTCCTCACCCTCGTCGAGGCCGTCTTCGAGATCGTCCTCGTAGCTGTCCGAATCGAGGTCGTCGTCCATGCCGTCTATCGAGCTTTCATCGACATTCGGCATTGCCGCATCGTCGCTCGCGATATCTACGCCCTTGGAGCGCAGCACGTCATAGAGATTCGACAGTTCTTCGGAATCGACATCGATATCACGGGTTGCGACCTGGATATCATCCTCAGATACCGTTCCGTCATTCTTGGACGATTTCGTCACAAGGGCATCGACGGCCTGCATCAGTTCGGGGGACAGCTTGATATCCTCTTTCGACTTCTTTGTAGCCACGTATTTCCTTTCGACGCACAATCTTTACTACTTTACCCGTTATTGAGCGTCCGCAGACGCAGAAAGTCTGCCTGACAGCTCCTGCACATGCCGCTGTAGCTGCGTCGCTTCGACGAAGAGCTCCTTCGTGCGGTCGGAGAGCGCATCAGGCGTGCTTCTGAGCTCGGTCCTGATGGCACGGATCTTGCGCTTCGTGGAATAGAGCTCGACGGTATCGACGAGAAAAGCCATCTTCTGCCCCGCCGTCATCCCTTCAGCCGAGGCAAGCCTGCCGCCACCCAGAAGCTGTGCCGCTTCGGGATAGACAGAGGTCGCCGCTGCCACGACATCCTGAGGCGCTGCATCCTCAGGCGTCGCGAGCATCGCCCATGCCATCGCCTCGTGTCTCGAGTCCGCCCAGGAAAAGCCTGCAATCCTCTGCGAGTAGGCCCGCGCTTCCTTCGGATAGGCGGCAGTCAGGGCAAGAAGCTCGCGCTCCGCATCGATCTGGCGGCGCTCGTCCGAGGAGAGTGCAGTCGGTACCGGCGCCGCTGCTCCGTAGGCATCATCTGGCACGTAGTCCGCTTGCTCCTCCTCGTAGTAGTCCGCATCGTCGTAGCTTGGCCCGTCATAGGTCGGTATCTGCTCCTGCTCGGGACGCGCGGTCCTGCGTGCGGCAGGTGCCTGTGCCGTCTCCCTCGGCAGCGGCTTTCTGCGAATCGTCCGCTTCGTCTCTTCGGGGTCCATGCCAAGAGCATCTGCGAGCTGCAGTGCATAGGAGTCGATCAGGGGCGAGTCCTTGAGCGGAGCCAGAAGTCCCGCAAGGTCGTCGAGCGCCTTCACGCGGACACCCGGAATCGTGAGGTCGTAGGCTTCGAGCCGCTTTGCGAACACGAAATCGATGAGAGGACGCGCGCCTGCGAGCTGCTTTTCCATCTCCTCTTTCGGATGCGACGCAAGAAACTCCATCGGGTCCTGGTTGTTCGGCAGCACGACGCAGAGAAGCTCGGCTGTCGTCTTGTCCACATACTGTACTGCGCGCTCGGCAGCACGCTGACCCGCCGCATCGCCGTCGAACATGCAGATGATGCGCTTCACGCGCAGCCGCTCGAGCGTCTTCACATGGTCGAGCGAGAATGCCGTGCCAAGCGCTGCAACCGCATTCCTGAACCCTGCCTCGTGGAGGGCAATGACATCGGTATATCCTTCGCACACGATTGCCGTGCCCGTCTCCACCATCGCATCGCGTGCCTTGTCTATCGCGAAGAGGTGCTTCCTCTTGTTGAAGACCGGCGTATCGCCGGTATTGATGTATTTCGCGATCCCGTCATGCTTTGTCGCTTCGAGGATTCTGCCGCCAAAGGCAATCGTGCGTCCCTGCTCATCGTGGATGGGGAACATGACACGGTCGAAGAACCGGTCGGAGATCCTCCCCGAGCGTTCGCGTCCGAGGTCTGCCGCCACAATCTCCTGGTTCGTGAAGCCCTTCGAGCGCAGATGTGCCGCAAGCATGCCATGCCCCGGCGCAAAGCCGAGGTTCCAGGAACGGCAGATGGCAGAGCCGAAGCCGCGTCCGGAGAAATAGCTCCTCGCCGCAGCAGGGCCCTCCCCCTTGCCGCGCATGAGCATCGTCGTGTAGAAGCTCTCTGCCTCGGCCAGGCAGGCAAGGAGCCGCTGCCTCTTCGGGCCATGGTGTGCCGTCTTCTCTTCGGTGAGCTCTATGCCGGCACGGTCTGCAAGATAGCGGATGGCATCGGGGAACTCGAGATTCTCCCTGCGCTGGACATAGCTGAACACATCGCCGCCGGCACCGCAGCCGAAGCAGTGCCAGAGGCCAGTCTGGGGATTCACCTTGAACGACGGAGACTTCTCATGATGGAACGGGCAGCAGCCCCAGAATTCCTGGCCACGCTGCTTCAGCACGACGGTCTCGCCGACAAGCTGGACGATATCGGTCGCCTGCCTGACGCGCTCCTTGTCTTCGTCGGTTATCAACAGATTGCCCCCTCGCTGTCGGCACTCAGGTTCACATGTACCCACTCGATGTTCCCGCGAACCACTGCTTCGAGTTCCGCCATCGAAGAGAACCTGCGCTGTGCCCTGAGCCAGCGGCAGAAGATGACCTGCACCTCCCGTCCATAGATATCGCCGGAAAAGCCGAGGAGATGCGCTTCGAGGAAGTTGGGCCGCTTGGTTTCCTCGAAGCTCTTGGGAGCGCCGACATTGATAGCAGAGGCATAGGGCACGCCTTCCACGACGACATATCCCCCATAGACGCCTTCAGCGGGCATGGCAGAAAGCGGCTCGCACTGGACGTTCGCCGTCGCAAAGCCCATGCCGGTGCCTTCGCCGCGGCCGTGCATGACTAAGCCACGGACGTAATGGCAGCGGCCAAGAAGCTCTGCCGCCTCATCGAGCGCGCCCTGCGCGAGAAGATGCCGAATTCTTGTCGCGCTCACAGGCTCCGTGCCTCCGAGAGCCAGATCCTGCGGCACGATATCGATTCCGCGGCTTCCGAGAATCTCCTGGAGCGTTGAGATATCGCCTGCGCCACGTGCGCCGAAGCGGAAGTTCGTGCCGACATGCACGGATACGGGATGAAGCGCTTCCTCGATGCGTGTGCAGAAAGCAGCAGGAGCAAGCCCTGCAAGCTCGGGCGTGAAGTGCATGACAAGGACGGCATCTGCACCGAGAGAAGAAAGGCCCCGTACGCGGTCAGAGACAGAGAGGAGCCTCGCTTCAGGACGCAATCCTACGACTTCGGAAGGATCGGGGTCGAAGGTCACGACGACAGAGGGAAGCTCGCGGCTGCAGGCATCTGCGACAAGGCGGGCAATCAGGGCCCTGTGCCCTAGATGCAGGCCATCGAAGGCGCCGAGCGCAATGACCGATGAGGAGGAGAGCTTTTGGGAGGCTGCCTTGCGCACATAGAGCGTTCCCAGCTCATGCGCACGTGGCTCGGGCAGCCTGCCTTGTCCGAAGGTGGCTGCATCGACAAGCGCCTGCTTTGCCGCTGCATCGAGCGGCAGCGCGAAGCCGCCACACTGCTCCTGCATATTCTCTCTCCTTGTCTCTAGCGGACGCCTGATATGCCCGCCGGGAAATTCGCGACCGTCTTGAGACGGTCGTTCACGCATTCCCACACACCGTATACCTTGCCGGATGAGACCATCGCACAGCGCTCCCCTTCCTTGAGGTCGACACTGCCGCGGGGAAGCGTCTTTCCCTGGAGAAGCTTCTCGAGCTCAGAGTCTGTGACAGCGCGCTTCGGCAGGCCGAGCGCACGCACCGGATCTGCCGCAAGGGAAAGGATGCCGTCGGCGCCTGCCTCGGCAATCTCCTCGAGCGCATGCGCATTCTTCAGCGTGAGGTTTCCGGATGAAAGGCGCCGGAGCGCCCCGAGGTGCGCGGCACTCCCCAGAGAGCGTCCCAGGTCGCGGGCAATGCTCCTGATATAGGTGCCCTTCGATACCATGAACGCGCAGTCCCAGAAGAGCCCTTCGTCGTCCTCGCCGACTGCAAGGAGCAGGGCCTGGTATATCTCTATCCGGCGCGAAGCAAGCTCGACCGCCTCGCCTTCACGGGCGAGCGCATAGGCACGCTTGCCTCCGATCGAGATGGCAGAGTATGCTGGCGGCACCTGATCCTGCACACCGACAAGGCCAGCCAGGGCTCGGCGTGCTTCCTCCTCATCGAAGAGACGCTTCGGCACCTCGGCCTCGCGCACGGTCTTGCCTTCGCGGTCATCGGTATCGGTCTCGCGGCCAAACGAGATGCGGGCCTCATAGGACTTCTGGTCCTGCGTCAGCATGCCCATGAGGCGAGTGCCCTGGCCGACGCCGATGACAAGAAGGCCAGAGGCGGCAGGGTCGAGCGTGCCGGCATGGCCTACGCGGCGCTCGCCCAAGGCATAGCGCACCTTCGACACCGCATCATGGCTTGTGATGCCTTCCGGCTTGTCGACAGCCAGAAGAAGATTCAGTCCGCTCTGTCCGCGCTTCACTCGCTCACCCCGCCCATGGCAGGAGCGCAGGGCTCGTTCGTGAGCAGCGCCTTGAGGCGTGGCAGCACGACAGAGAGCGCCTCGTCGAGGTCGCCCGTCAGTGTGAAGCCTGCAGCAGCCTTGTGGCCGCCTCCCCCGAGCTCGCGCGCGACGACCGAGATATCGTAGTCGCTCTTCGAGCGCAGGTTGCCACGGACGCCGCCGCCAGGAAGCTCCTTCAGGAACAGCGCCACCTCAGCCCCGTCGACGCTTCTCACGACGTCTATGAGCCCGTCGCACTCGTCGAGCTGGGCACCGGTACGCTCGAGGTCGTCCACCGTGGAGTAGCTGTAGGAGATGCGCCCTCCCAGAAACGTCTTGATCCTCGACATGACCATAGCCTCGAGATGCAGGTACTGCAGACGGAAGCTCTGATAGACATGAAGCGACACGTTCGAGGGGTTCGCACCGGAATCGACGAGATAGGAGGCGATATCGAAGGCCTCCGGATTCGCGTTCTGGTACTGGAAGCGCCCGGTATCGGTCATGATGGCGCAGAAGAGGCAGTCGGCAATCTCCGGCGTCATCTCCGCCTCGATATGCTGCGCGAACTCGGCGATGATGACACCGGTGGCAGCAGCATCGGGACGCACGACGTGCACGTCACCGAACGGCTTCTCGGAAGGATGATGGTCGATCTCTGCAACCTTCGGCGCGCGCCTGAGCACAGCCTCTGCCTCATTCAGGCGCGACGGTGCCGGCAGATCGACGCTGATGAAGAGGTCTGGTGCCCCTTCATAGTCCTTGGCCTGCACGAAGCCATCGGCACCCGGCAGGAAGGCATAGATCCTCGGCACCGGATCGGCATCTGCCAAGAGGTTCGTGACCATCTTTTCCGGCCAGCGCCTCCGAAGGATGTGGGCCAAGGCAAGGCCCGAGCCCAGGGCGTCTCCGTCCGGGCTCGTATGGGCGCAGACACAGATCGTCTGCGCCTCCTCAATCAGGGAGACGAGGGCCGCAAACGATGCGGCCTGCGTCTTCATATCGTCGTACTGCACAGCCCCTCTATTCGGCTTCGGTCTCGGATGGCTGAATCGGGTAGCCATCCTCGTCCTTCTCGACCGCGAGCGTCGGCGGGACGTTCTTGAGGGCGCGGGCGATCTGCTCGGCCTCGTCGGTCGTCGTATCGATGCGGAACTCGATCTCGGGCGTCACCCTCCAGGCAACAGCGTGCCCGAAGAGCGAGCGGATGCGGCCCTTTGCGCGGTCGAGCGCCGCCATGACCTCCTCGTAGCGGTCTGCATCGCAGGACACGTAGACACGCATGAAGGACTTGTCAATCGCAACCTCGGCGCCCATCACGGTGACGAGCGCGAGATCGGGGTCGGAGATCTCGAACAGAAGGATGTCTGCAATCTTCTCGCGCGCCTGTTCGTTGATGCGACGGGAATTCCTGTTCTGCTTCATGGCTTGACCTTACTCGGTACGGGCAACCTCGACGATCTTGTAGGATTCGATCGTGTCGCCCACATGGATATCCTGATAGTTCTCGAGCGAGATGCCGCACTCGTAGCCGGCCTTGACGCTCTTGACCTCGTCCTTGTAGCGGCGAAGGGATGCAATCGTGCCATCGTAGACGACGATGCCGTTCCTGACCAGGCGGACCTGGTCGGTGGCAGAAACCTCGCCTTCCTGGACCATGCAGCCGGCTGCGATGCCGACCTTCGGAACCTTGTAGGTCTGACGCACCTCGATCGTGGCGGTCTGCTTCTCCTCCTCCGTCGGCTTGAGCATGCCGATGCGTGCTGCATCGATCTCCTCGATAGCCTTGTAGATGACGGAGTAGGTACGGATCTCGACGCCGTCCTTCTCGGCAGCCTGGCGGGCCTTTGCATCAGGACGGACACCGAAGCCGATGATGATGGCATTGGAGGCGTCTGCGAGGATGACATCGGTCTCGTTGATGGCACCGACGGCCGTGTGGATCACGTTGATGCGGACCTCGGACTGGTCGAGCTTCGAGAGGGCATCGACAAGAGCCTCGATGGAGCCCTGGACATCTGCCTTGATGATGAGGTTGAGCTCCTTGACGTCCTGCTCCTCCATCGTGTCGAAGAGATTCTCGAGCGTGACGTGCTTGGCCTTGTTCTGCTCCTCGATGCGGGCCTTGAGCTGGCGCTGCTCGGCGAGCTGGCGTGCATCGCGCTCGTCGTCGAAGACGCGGAACTCGTCGCCTGCATTCGGGATCGACTGCAGGCCCAGAATCTCGACAGGGTCGGACGGCTTGGCTTCAGCCACATTGTTGCCGTGCTGGTCAAGCATGGCGCGGACGCGTCCGTAGGCCGTGCCTGCCACGACAGCGTCGCCGACATGCAGCGTGCCCCTGTTCACAAGGATCGTGGCAACAGAGCCGCGGCCGCGGTCGAGCTTTGCCTCGAGGACATAGCCGGATGCGAACGTATTCGGGTTCGCCTTGAGCTCGAGGTAGTCAGCCTCGAGCAGTACTGCCTCGAGCAGGTCCTCGATGCCGATCTTCTTCTTGGCGGAGATGTTCACGAACATGTTCTGGCCGCCCCACTCCTCGGGGATGATGCCATATTCCGTGAGCTCCTGGCGCACCTTGTCCGGATTTGCGCCCGGCTTGTCGATCTTGTTGACGGCGACGATGATAGGAACGTTTGCCGCCTTTGCATGGTTGATGGACTCGATGGTCTGGGGCATGACGCCGTCGTCAGCGGCGACGATCAGGATGACGATATCCGTGACCTTGGCGCCACGGGCACGCATGGCCGTGAACGTTGCATGGCCCGGCGTATCGATGAATGTGATCGTGCGGCCATGGATCTTGACCTGGGAGGCGCCGATGGCCTGCGTGATGCCGCCAGCCTCGCCTGCAGCGACGCCGGTATGGCGGATTGCATCGAGGAGCGACGTCTTGCCGTGGTCGACGTGTCCCATGACGGTGACGACAGGAGGCCTCGGAACGAGATCCTTCGGATCGTCGTAGAAGCTGAAGGAGTTCTCCTCCTCCTTGGTCATGACCTTGACGTCGCGGCCAAGGTCGTCGGCGATGAGCTCGATCTGGTCATCTGTCATGCTCTGCGTCATCGTCAGCGGCGTTCCGAGAAGGAACAGACGCTTGATGATGTCATTTGCGGGGACCTTGAGGAGCTCTGCAAGCTCGGCCACGGTCGAGCCCTGCGGAACCTTGATCGTATCGAGCTGGGAGAGGTCCTGGTCGTTCTTCACGGCCTCCTCGATACGCTTCTCCTCGGCAGCCTCGGCAGCCTGCTTGGCACGGCGCTCCTTGCGGCGCTTGCGGCGGCCGGTCGATTCGCGCGTGGCTTCCTCGACAGCGGAGCGGGCTTCTTCGAGCACGTGCTCGCGGTTGTATTCCTCGGCAGCACGTGCCATGCGGGTGTAGCGGTCTTCCCCGTCATTCTGCCTGTGGCTGTGCTTCTGGTTCCTGCGGCGGTTCTCGCCACGGCTGTCGGACTTGCCCTCGCCAGCAGGCGCTGCCTGGGCAGCATTCCTTCTGACTTCGTCCATCGAGAAGCCACGGCGCTCGTTGCGCTCATGGCGCTCATCGTTGCACTCTTCGCCGCGGCCACCACGATCGGAACGCTCGTTACGGCCGCCACGGTCGGAGGAGTTCCTGCGCTCGGGGCGCTGGCGCTTCCTGGCAGCACGCTCTTCGGCTTCCTGCTTCTTGCGTGCCTCCTTCTCCTCTTCCTGCTGCTTCAGGACCTTCTCCTGCTGGGCGATCTGGTCGAGCAGGCTCGTGAAGGACGGCACGCTCTTCGGAGCCGTGTCCCTGACGCGGTTCTTCTCTGCCTCTTCCTTGGCCTTGCGCTCCTGTTCGGCGCGCTCCTCCTCGGCCTTCTTGCGGGCAGCCTCGGCCTCGCGGCGGCGCTGCTCCTCGACAGCACGCTCCTGTGCACGGCGCTTCTCGGCAGCCACACGCTCGCGCTCTGCCTCCTCGGCAGCCTTGCGCTCCTCTTCCTTCTTTGCCTCTTCCTCGGCCTTCTTCTGGGCCTCGATCTCGGCGGCGCGGGCTTCGAGGATCGGCTTGAGCTTCTTGCGGACAAGGTTCACGTAGACGTCCTCAAGCGTCGAGGACGGCGACTTTGCCGGTATCTTCATCTGATCGAGATAGTCGAGCATCTCCTTGCTCGACATCCCGTATTCCTTTGCCAAATCATGTACGCGGGTCTTTGCCATGTAACCAACCTTCCTAGATGCGACGGGTGTGATGCGACGTTCCGTCGCATTGTCAGATCAGCGAATCGGGATCGTCAGTGATCTCGGCGTCCATGAGCTTCTCGTGGATGCCGCAGTACTTCGATCCCGGACGGGCCATGTTGCGGCAGCGCATGCCGTCAGGGCTCACATACTCGCAGCGATGGCCTTCCTCGCCCTCGTCTGCGATCAGCGTGTCCTCCTCATGCTGCACAGCCGGGATATGCGTCCCGTTCAGGATGCTCTTTGCGAGCGATTCGTTCTTGATATCGATATGGTAGCCCGTGAGGCGAGCTGCCAGGCGCGCGTTCTGGCCTTCCTTGCCGATAGCGAGGGAGAGCTGGTCGTCCGGCACGATGACCGTGCAGTAGTTGGACTCGGGGTCGACAAGCACGCGCGAGACCTTGGCAGGCGACAGGGCGTTTGCGACACGCTTTGCCGGATCCTCGTCCCAGAGCACGACGTCGACGCGCTCGCCGCGGAGCTCGGAGACGACCGTGCGGACACGGCTGCCCTTCGGGCCGACGCAGGCGCCGACAGGATCGAGGTGCTCGTCGACAGAGGAGACAGCGACCTTCGAGCGGATGCCCGGCTCGCGGGCGACGGAGTTCACCTTCACGACCTTGTCATAGACCTCAGGCACCTCGAGCTCGAAGAGCTTCGCGATGAGGTTCGGGTGCGTACGGGAAATCACGATGGCCGGACGCTGGCGCTCGCCGCGCGTCGGCTGCACCGTGCTGTTCGGGTCGCGCACGTCGACAATGATGGCTTTGATGCGCTGATTGTGCGCATAGTGCTCGCCGACCGGACGCTCGTTGCGCTCGTCAGGATGGCGATGGAGGTCGAAGTGCGGAAGCTCTGCCTCGACGCCCTCGCGGATCTTCACGATCGTGAAGTCAGGCGTGGACTGGAGCACCGTACCGGTGATGATGTCGCCGATACGGTCGGAGAACTCCTCATAGATCTGCTGGCGGGCAGCATTGCGCACGATGTTGTTGATCTCAGCCTTTGCCTGCTGGGCAGCAAGACGGCTCGTGTCCTTCGGCGTGACGTCGATCTCGTCGAACTCCTCGAACTCGCCGGTCCCGTCGTTCCAGGACTCGTCCTTCGGCTCGAGGCGGTAGACGTAGATCCTGCCGGTCTGTCGGTCGATTGTGACCTTTGCGCCCCAATCGAGGTGCAGGATGTCGGCGTAGCTCTTTGCGAGCGACTGCTCGAGGCGATCGAGCAGATAGAGCTCGTCGATGTGCTTTTCCTTGCAGAGCGCCATGAGCGCTTCCATCATTTCAGATGCCATATCTCATTCCTCCTTGGCGGCCTAGTTCTTGCCGCCACGCTTCTTTCCAGCAGTATCGAAATCGGGCTTGATCGTGCACTTGGCGATCTCATCGAGCGAGAAGCGCTGCTCCCCTTCGTCGGTATCGATCGTGACTGCGCCATCCTCGAAGCCCTTGAGGACGCCCGTCCAGCGCTTTCTGCCTTCAGCCCTGTCCAGCTTGATCTGGACGGTCTCGCCTGCGAAGCGCTCGAAGTCATGCGGACGCCTGAGCGGCCTCGACATGCCCGGCGACGAGATCTCGAGCGTATAGGCCCCCGGGAAGGGATCGAGCTCGTCCACGACCTCGTTGATCCAGCCGCCCTGTGCCGTCACCTCGTCGAGCGTGATCGGCTCTGCATCCTCGTCTGCGTGATCGATCCTGATGCAGACGATCGGAGCGGTCTTTGCGCCCTCGACGCTCACGTCCACGATATCGATCGCATGCGCAGGCGCTGCCTTCTCGAGGGCATCGATGATGTCCTGTTCCTGTGCGCTCTTCGACACAGCCATCCCCTCCTTCGGGCTATCGGCCCTACATAACAAAGGAAGCGGGGCGAAAACTCCACCCCACTTCCTCTACGATTGAACTTTGACAGTGGTAGTTTAATACGAGTGTCACCCATCGTCAAACCTGCACATTTTTCTGAGAGGGAACTCCATGACTCTCCAGCAGCTCCGCTATCTCATCGCCGTGGCCGAGCACGGCTCCATCAATGCAGCGGCAAGAAACCTCTATACCGCCCAGTCGAATGTCTCCTGCGCGATGCGCGACCTCGAAGAGGAGTTCGGCTTCGAAATCTTCACCCGCTCGAACAGGGGCGTCGAGCTCACGGCGGAAGGCACGGAGCTTCTGGGCTATGCCCGTCAGGTCATTGAGCAGGCAGACATGCTCGAGGAGCGCTTCATCCAGGGGTCTGCCCCGCAGGAGCGCCTTGCCGTATCTGCCCAGCATTACGCCTTCTCCGTGCAGGCCTTCGTCGACGTCGTGAAGAGCTGCTCAAGCCCCGAATACGACTTTGTCATGCGCGAGACCGCGACAGGCGCGATCATCTCCGATGTCCGCGACTTCAGGAGCGAGATCGGCATCCTCTATCTCGATGGCTTCAATAGGCCGGTCCTCGAGAAGGCATTCGAGGATGCACGGCTCGACTTCCATCCCCTCTTCGATGCGCCGGTCCACGTCTTCGTGGGCGAGCAGCATCCTCTGGCGGAGAAGGATCTCATCCAGCCCGAAGACCTCGAGCCCTATCCGCGCTACTCCTTCGAGCAGGGAACGGAGAACTCTTTCTATTATTCTGAAGAGCCGCTTTCACAGCTTCCACACAGAAAGACCATCCGCTACTCCGACCGCGGCACGCTCACGAGCCTTCTTACCCACTTCGACGGCTATACGCTCTCCACAGGCGTGCTCTCGGACGAGATGCAGTCAGGCATCGCCTCGGTCCCTCTCGCAGGAGCGCCTACCATGCGTGTCGGCTATGTGATCCACCGTGAGAGGCGTCCGAGCGCCCTGCTCTCCCGCTACATCGAGCGCCTGCGCGAGATCATCCGCACGAACAGCTCGGAGTGCACCTACCTCGAAGACGATGCCGGCACGCGCTAGCGCCTGCATCCCGGCAGGCACATTCCATAGACAGCAGAAGGGCTCCGCACCGTTTTCAGTGCGGAGCCCTTCCTCGAATCTCGTTGAGCCCTCAGGCTAGATAGCGACGATGTTCACGAGCTTGCCTGGAACGACGATGACCTTCTTGATCGTCTTGCCCTCAAGGTAGCTGGCGACAGCCTGCTTCGCCGCCTCCTCGACCACGTCTTTCGATGCATCGGCAGCGACCTCGGCGTGGCCGCGGACCTTGCCCTTGACCTGGACAGCGATCGAGACGGTCTGGCTCTGGGCCTGCTTCTCGTCGAACTCAGGCCAGGGCACGTTGTAGACGGAATCCGTCTCGCCGAGCGCGGCATGCCAGAGCTCTTCGGACCAGTGCGGAGCGATCGGCGCCATCATGCGGACAATCGCAGAAGCGCAGGCGCAGCCAAGCGCTGCATCGCCCGTGCCATTGGGGTGCGCGTTCACATACTTCGATGCTGCATTCACAAGCTCCATGATGGCGGAGATGGCCGTGTTGAACTGCGCGCGGTCGAAGTCCTGCGTGCACTTGATGCCGAGGCGGTTGAGCTCGCGGTTGAGCTCCTTGCCGCCCTCGTCGAGCTTGCTGAAATCGACAGCGCCAGCTGTCTTCGCATCGGCACCCTCGACGAGCTGCCAGACAATCCTCCAGGCACGCTTGAGGAAGCGGTTGCAGCCTGCGACTGCCTCCTCATCCCAGGAGAAGTCCTTCTCGGGAGGAGCGACGAAGAGGATGGCAAGACGCATCGTATCTGCGCCATACGGCTCGATGACGGAGGAAGGAGGAACGACATTGCCCTTCGACTTCGACATCGTCTCGCCGTTTGCATCCTTGACCATGCCCTGGCAGAGCAGGTTCGTGAACGGCTCGTCGAACTTCACGAGGCCCATGTCGCGCAGGACCTTCGTCCAGAAGCGCGAATAGAGCAGGTGAAGGATAGCGTGTTCGATGCCGCCGATGTAGTTGTCGACCGGCATCCAGCGGTCCACAGCCTCGCTCGAGAATGGCGCCTTGTCGTTGTGGGGGTCGGTATAGCGCATGTAGTACCAGCTCGAGCACGTGAACGTGTCCATCGTGTCCGTGATGCGCTTTGCCGGACGTCCGCACTTCGGGCAGGTCGTCTCATAGAACGGCGCGTACTCTGCAAGCGTCTCGCCAGCACCGAGGTCGAGGTTCTCAGGAAGCCTGACAGGCAGGTCCTCTTCTGGCACAGGCACGTCGCCGCAGACGTCGCAGTGGATCATCGGGATGGGGTTTCCCCAGTAGCGCTGGCGGCTGATGAGCCAGTCGCGCAGGCGGTACTGCACCTTCGTGCGGCCGCAGCTGTGCTCCTCGAGCCAGGACACGATAGCATCGACGGCTTCGGAGTGCTTGCCGCCCTTCATGCCCGTGAACTCGCCGGACTGCACAAGGTAGCCCTCTGCTGCCATCGCAGAATCCCAGTCGACGTTCGTGACGACGAGGTCGCGCTGGTCCTTGAGCCCGTCGTAGAGCGGATCTTCCTTCTCGCAGATGATCGGCGGGATCGGCAGGCCATACTTGCGGGCGAAGTCGAAGTCGCGCTGGTCGCCGCAGGGAACGCCCATGACGGCACCGGTGCCATAGTCCATGAGGACATAGTCGGCAACCCAGATGGGAGCCGGCTTGCCATTGATCGGGTTGATCACATAGCGGCCCGTGAAGACGCCGTGCTTCTCGCGCGCCGAGCCCTGGCGGTCGACTGAAGAGACCTTCTCTGTTGCGGCCTTGAGCGCCTTGAACTCTTCCTCATGCTCCGTGCCAGCCACGAGCTCTGCAGCAAGGTCGCTCTCGGGCGGAAGCACCATGAACGACACGCCGAAGAGCGTATCGGCACGGGTCGTGAAGACCGTGATCGTGCGGTCAGTCGGCGTGACACCGTCGGTGTCGGCGAGCTTGAAGTCGATCTCTACGCCCTCGGAGCGGCCGATCCAGTTTCGCTGCTGTGCCTTCACGTTCTCGGGCCAGCCAGTCAGCTTGTCGAGGTCGTCCAGGAGCTCCTGGGCGTAATCGGTGATCTTGAGGTACCACTGGGAGAGGTTGCGCTTCTCCGGGATGGAGCCGCACCTCCAGCAGCGGCCCTCGACGACCTGCTCGTTGGCCAGGACGGTCTTGCACGTCGGACACCAGTTCACCGGGCTCGTCGCACGGTAGGCAAGGCCGCGCTTCCACATCTGGATGAACATCCACTGGCCCCAGCGGTAATACTCGGGGTCGCAGGTGTTGAACATGCGGTCATAGTCGTATGAGAAGCCCATGCGCTTCATGGTCTTCACGGCCTGGGCGATGTTCTGGTATGTCCACTTTGCAGCCTGCGTATGGTGCTTGATGGCAGCATTCTCTGCCGGCAGGCCGAAGGCATCGAAGCCCATCGGGTGCAGCACGTCGTAGCCGCGCATGCGTGCCTGGCGTGCCATTGCATCGCCGATCGTATAGTTCCTGGCATGGCCCATGTGGAGGTCTCCCGAAGGATACGGGAACATCTCGAGCACATATTTCTTCGGCTTGGCGGGATCGGTATCCGTCTTGTAGAGATCCTCTTCCTCCCAGGTGCGCTGCCACTTGGTCTCGATGGCCTGGGCATCGTACTCCGGGATGGCAGACATCTCGTTCGTGCTGTCACTCATCCTGAGCGCTCCTTCTAACGCGGAAGCAGGTAACGGACTCTGATTATAACGGCTCAGCATTTCCATGCGCTTAAACATCTCGTCCCCATATGGACCTGAGGCCGACACGGGCATGTATACCTCGTGGCATGAAGCGTGCGAACTGCTGAAATGGCTCCATAAACGTCACAGTGAGTGGTTCTGGCCACAAAGAGAGGAAGGCCTTCATTGCTCCGCCTTGAAGAATATGCGCGTCCGCGCTCGCCCGAAGAGGCGCTCGCGCTCCTTGAGGAACATCCCCACGCTACCGTGCTCGGCGGCATGATGTGGCTCCGCCTCCAGGACAGGACCGTCCCCTATGCGATCGGCCTTGCATCAGCGGGCCTTGACTATGTGAAGCATGTCGACGAAAAGATCCATATCGGTGCCATGGCAAGCATCGAGCGTGCACGCACCGACGAAGCATTTGCACACCTTACCGCAGGCGCCTTTGCAGAGGCGACGGAGGGCATTGTCGGCACCCAGTTCAGGAACCAGGCAACCGTCGGCGGCTCCGTCTTTTCCCGCATGGGCTTCTCCGATGTGCTCTGCTGCCTTCTTCCCTTCGATGCCGAGGTCACGCTCGCAAAGGCTGGCACGTTGCCGCTTACCGAGTTTGCCCGCATGGGCACCGTGCACGATGTGCTCACAGAGGTTTCGCTATCCGATACGCCGGCACGCGCCGCCTTCGAAGGCGTGAGGCTCTCTGCCACGGACTTCAGCGCCCTCAATGTCTGCGCCGTCTGGCAGGATGGCTGCTGGCGCCTCGCCGTAGGATCGCTTCCGAAGCGTGCACAGCTTGTGGACCTCTCGTCCTGCACGCTCTCAGAGCACCCATCGAATGACGAGCTCGACCGGGTGGAAGAGCTTGTCGCAGCACTTCCCTTCGGAACCGATATGCGTGGCTCTGCCTCCTGGAGAAAGGCGGCAGCGCGCAAGCTGGCACACCGTGCCATCGAGCATGCAGCCGCTAATCCGCTTTCATCTGAAACCTCTGAGATCAGAGAGGATGCACGATGAGCGAAAGCATCGAGATTGCCTTCACCCTCAATGGACGCCCCGTCACGACCAAGGCAGACCCGGCCGAGACGCTCCTCTCCTGGCTCAGGAAGCATGGAATCAAGAGCGTGAAGTGCGCCTGCGAGACGACGAACTGCGGCCTCTGCACTGTGCTTGTCGACGGCTCGCCCGAACTCTCCTGCGCCCTCATCATGTCCCGCGTCTCGGGCCATGAGGTGCTGACGCTCGAAGGCATGGGCAGGGAGCGCAAGGAGCTTGCAGAGTGCCTTGCTGCAGAAGGAGCAGACCAGTGCGGCTTCTGCGCCCCAGGCCTCGAGATGGCCGTGCTTGCGCTCGACCGCACGAATCCTGATGCCACCGGCCATGAGATGAGGAGCTTCCTCGCAAACAATCTCTGCCGCTGCACAGGCTACACATCCCAGATGCGTGCCATCAGGCGCTTCCTCGGCCGTGACCGCGCTGCAGGAGCAGAGATCTCCCAAGGCTCTGCCGAAGCAGAGGCGGCCGTCGAGCAGGTGCGCAAAGCCGCTGCCGAGATCGAGACGCCAGACCGTGGAAAGACGCTCTCCTCTGCCGTCGTGAAGAAGGATGCAGAGGCGCTCCTCGCAGGACGTCCCGTCTATACCGACGACCTTGCACCGGATGATGCCTACATCGTGCGTCTCGTGCGCTCCTCTGTCCCCCATGGCCGCGTGCTTTCCGTCGATACGGAAAAAGCGCTTGCAATCCCGGGCGTTGTTGCCATCTATACCTCGAAGGATGTTCCTCATCACCGCTTCACGCTTGCAGGGCAGAGCTACCTCGAGATGAGTCCCTATGACACGTGCATCCTGGACGACACCGTGCGCTACATCGGAGATGAGGTCGCTATCGTCGTCGCCGAGAACGAGGTCGCAGCAGACCTTGCCGTGCACGCCGTGAAGGTGAAATACGAGAAGCTGCCCTACGTGCTCGATGTCCGCGAATCCCTCGACAATCCCTGCATCATCCACGACGAGGACGACTGGACCTTCGGCGGCGACAAGACCGGAGACCCGAAGCGCAATCTCGTCGCGACAGGCGGCCATGAATACGGCGATGTGGATGCAGGCTTCGAAGCAGCCGATATCGTGCTCGAGCATACCTATCATACGCAGGCAGCCGAGCAGTCGATGATGGAGACGTTCCGCTGCTACGCCGAGACGGATGCCTTCGGCCGTATCATGATCGTGTCCTCGACGCAGGTCCCCTTCCATATCCGCCGCCAGGTAGCAACAGCCTTGGGCATCCCCCAGAGCCGCATCCGTGTCGTGAAGCCCCGCGTCGGCGGCGGCTTCGGCGCGAAGCAGTCAGGCTCCTGCGAGGTCTACGCTGCCTTTGCAGCCATACAGACCGGACACCCCTGCAAATGCATCCTGACATGCCAGGAGACGCTCTCGGCCACGAACTCCCGCCACGAGATGTATCTCACGGTGAAAATAGGTGCGAAGCGTGACGGCACACTCACAGCAATAGATCTTCATGTCCTCTCCAATGCCGGTGCCTATGGCTACCATGGCTCGACGACCGTGACGCTTGCGGCAGGAAAGACCCTGCCCATCTACAACCAGGTGCCGAGCCGCTTTGCCTACAACGTCTGCTACACCGACACGATGCCGGGAGGCGCCTTCCGTGGCTATGGCGCGACACAGGGCTGCTTTGCCGTCGAGTCTGCCGTGAACGAGATGGCAGATGCCCTCGGCATGGACCCTGCCGAGATCCGCCTCAAGAACCTCGTCACGGCAGGCCAGAACCTCCACCAGCTCGGCGAAGAGCCGCTCAGGAGCTGCCGGGCAGAGGAATGCCTGAAGCGCGCGCTCGAGATGGCAGGCTGGAAGGACAGACCCTTGAGCGAAGACCTCGGAGACCGAGTCCGTGGCATCGGCCTGGCACTTACGATGCAGGGCTCTGGCATCAGCAATGTCGATATCGCGAATGCCGACATCACGCTCGAGGATGACGGATTCTATATCCTCGATATCGGTGCGACCGACGTCGGCACGGGAGCCGATACGATCCTTGCACAGATTGCCGCCGAGGTGCTCGAGTGCCCTGTCGACGATATCGTGGTAAAAGGCGTGGACACCGACACCTCCCCGTACGATACGGGTGCCTACGCCTCGAGCGGCACCTATACCTCGGGTGGTGCCGTGCTCCGCGCAGCCGAGGAGCTCAAGAGAAAGATCTGCGCCCAGGCTGCTACCTGGTGGAAGGTCGCACCCGACGAGGTCACGTTCTCGGAAGGCGTCGTCACGAGCGCCGACGGCACGCAGCAGATGGGCGTGAAGGAGCTTGCGAACAGGGCCATCGGCTTCGGCCTCAACCAGGGCCATCTTTCCGGCCATGGCGCAAACACGCAGCCGCAGTCGCCTCCTCCCTTCATGGCAGGCGTCGCCGAAGTGGAGGTCGACAAGGCAACCGGCCAGGTCACGCTCACCGACTATGCTGCCGTCGTCGACTGCGGTACGGTCATCAATGTGCCGCTTGCCCGTGTGCAGGCAGAGGGTGGCCTTGTCCAGGGCATCGGCATGGCCCTGACCGAGCAGGTCGTCTACGAAGCACGCGGTCACATGCGCACTGATTCCTTCATGCACTGCAAGATCCCCTCACGCCTCGATGTGGCCGACATGCGCGTGGAGTTCATGCCCAGCTATGAGCCGACTGGCCCCTTCGGCGCCAAGTCCATCGGCGAGGTCGTCATCAATACGCCCTCCCCAGCGATTGCAAGCGCCGTCGCCCATGCGACAGGCCGCTACGTGAGGTCGCTTCCGATCCTGCCGGAGAAGGTCCTGCTCGGCGAAGAGGGCTAGGCAGTTTTCATATCGCAGGCAGAGCGCCTTCCGGGTCATCCGGGAGGCGCTCTCTTCTTCTCAGCCTTGCTATGAAAAGAACCCCTGCACGAGGCAGAGGCTCTGAGCAGATCTTGTCTTCGCTCCTAGCGGAAGTTCACGTTCGGATCCTGGTCCTTCAAGACGACGTCGTGTGCTCCACCCTCGACGAGCGAGGTTGCGCTCACAAGCGTGAGCTTTGCCTTGTCGCGAAGCTCTTTGAGGTTGAGGGCGCCGCAGTTGCACATCGTGGAGCGGACCTTCAGGAGCGAGCCATCGACGTTCTCCTTGAGCGAGCCCGCGTACGGGACATAGGAGTCGACGCCTTCGACGAAGGAGAGGCCCTTCTTCTTGCCGCCGAGGTCGTAGCGCTGCCAGTTGCGGGCACGGGCAGAGCCCTCGCCCCAGTACTCCTTCATGTAGGAGCCATTGACATTCACGCGGCGGGTCGGGGACTCGTCGAAGCGTGCGAAGTAGCGGCCGAGCATCATGAAGTCAGCACCCATAGCAAGGGCAAGCGTCATGTGGTAGTCGTAGACGATGCCGCCGTCGGAGCACACCGGCACATAGACGCCGGTCTCCTTGTAGTACTCGTCACGGGCACGGCAGACATCGATGAGAGCAGATGCCTGGCCACGGCCGATGCCCTTCTGCTCGCGCGTGATGCAGATGGAGCCTCCGCCGATGCCAACCTTCACGAAGTCAGCACCGCAGTCCGCGAGGAAGCGGAATCCTTCGGCATCGACGACGTTGCCAGCGCCGACCTTCACGGAATCGCCGTAGTGGGCACGAATCCAGTCGAGCGTGAGCTTCTGCCACTCGCTGAAGCCCTCGGATGAGTCGATGCAGAGCGCATCGGCGCCTGCCTCGATGAGGGCAGGAACGCGCTCGGCATAGTCGCGCGTGTTGATGCCGGCGCCGACCATGTAGCGCTTGTGGGCGTCGAGGAGCTCGTTCGGGTTCGACTTGTGGGAGTCGTAGTCCTTGCGGAAGACGAGGGAGACGAGATGCTGATCCTTGTCGACGATCGGCAGCTGGTTGAGCTTGTTCTCCCAGATGATATCGTTTGCGGTCTTGAGCGTCGTGTCGTCGGGAGCGGTGATGAGCTTCTCGAACGGCGTCATGAAGTCGCGGACAAGCTTTCCGCGGTCGTCGCGCGAAGGACGGTAGTCACGGGACGTGACGATGCCGAGGAGCTTGCCGTGGCCGGTGCCGTCATCCGTGACGGGCATGCAGGAGTGGCCCGTCTCTTCCTTCAGGTCCATGACCTGCTGGAGCGTCATGTCAGGCGTTAGCGTCGAGTCGGACTCGACAAAGCCTGCCTTGTAGGACTTGACCTCTGCGACCATCGCAGCCTCGGACTCCACGGACTGGGAGCCATAGATGAAGCTCATGCCGCCCTGCTGGGCAAGCGCGATTGCCATACGCGGACCGGAGACAGCCTGCATGATTGCAGACACCATCGGGATGTTGAGCGTGATCGAAGGCTCTTCTCCACGCTTGAAGCGCACGAGCGGTGTCTTCAGGGAAACATTGTCCGGAATGCACTCGGATGATGAATAGCCAGGCACCAGCAGGTACTCAGAGAAAGTGTGGGACTCTCCTTCGAAGAATGTTGCCATGAAGCGTTGCCTCCATCTGCTCGAAACGCTACGTCCGTTTTGGCTGAACGGATTGTAGCACCCATCTGCCTATTATTTGCATCCATTCACCTAAAACGGGGAATCGGGCGCAGAACCCGATTCCCCGCATAAGCTTCCCTATCCTTCGTTCATGACATCCTGGAAGTTGACAGCAATGTCATGCTTCGTGGGCACCCACTCGACCTTCTTGAAGAGTGCTACGACCGTGATCGGAATGTACGTCATCATGAACAGCGGGAACGTGAAGATGTTCGTGATGATGCGCCACTTCTTGCGCGCATGGATATGCTTGCGCTCGGAGACCGTCGTGATGATTGCGAGCAGGAAGAACACGACATACATGGAGCCGAAGGTCATGACAAGAGAGCCGACACACATGAGGAGCTCGCCCTGCGTTGCCAAAAAACCATGGCTTGCCGCGCCGATGCCGAGATAGGCGGCATTCACGAAGGCGGAAACGAGCGTCAAGATCATGCCTGGAGCGATGGTCATGAGCAGGTCATAGGAAGCGAACTGCTTCTTGCGGATGCCGTGGGCAAGGTCGCGCGCATAGCTGAAGAAGACCTGGTAGAAGCCCTTCGTCCAGCGCATGCGCTGAATCCAGGATGCCTTGAACGTGACCGGCTGCTCATCGAAGAACTCAGCCGGTGCATAGCCGATCTGGATGTTGTTCGCGGCGCAGAACGTCGAGAACTGGATATCCTCCGTGAGCAGGTGGAAATCCCAGCCGTGCATGCCACGGATGATGCTCGAGGAGACAAGCCAGCCAGAGCCCGAGATGGCAGCAGAGGTGCCAAGCTCCATGCGGGCATTGTTCAGGAACTTCGCCTCGCGCAGGAACCAGAGCGCATAGGCTGCAGAGACCCAGGAGGAATCGAAGTTCTTGGAGTTGCGGTAGGAAGTGAGGACCAGATAGCCCTGGTCGAAGGCATCGTTCATGATCTTCGTATAGTCAGGCGAGACGATGTTGTCGGCGTCGAAGACGAAGAAGCCGTCATACTTGTCGCCGGTCTCGTCGAGGATGCGGTTGAACGCATAGTCGAGGACCCAGCTCTTGCCCTTGCGCACAAGGTCATTGCGCTCCCAGGTGATGGCACCGGCATCGAGCGCTTCCTTGTACGTGTTGTCCGTGCAGGCATCTGCCACGACATAGACGTCCATGAGCTCACGCGGATAGTTCTGCGAGAGAATGGAGCGCACGAGGTTGCCGATGACAGGCTCCTCGTTGTGGGCTGCAATCACGAAGGCATAGCAGTGCTGCTTCTTGGCAGGCGGTATCTTCACGTCGCCACGTCTCCACACATGCAGGATATAGACGAACTGGTAGAAGTATGCCAGCGTGAAGAACAGCAGCATGATGAAGTTGAAGATTACGATGGGCGTCAGGCCCGCCTTGAGCATCGTATATCCCACGAAGCAACCCCCTCTTTCCTCAGGCGCATATCGGGCGCTCTCACAGGGACAGGCCAAGCTCCGGGCACACCTCGCGTCCCCGCTCGGTCAGGCCCATCGAGGTACCTTGAAGTGATTCTAATACATTCAGGAGATCGTCTGGCAGTCTGTCGGCCAACTCTATGGTCTCTCCAGTACATGGGTGGTCGAAGCGAATATGCCAGGAGTGGAGGAACTGCCGTGTGAGCCCCTTGTTCTGAAGAAGGCTGCCCTTTCCGTAGAGCGGATCTCCTACAACCGGGTGTCCGATATGGCGCATATGCACGCGGATCTGGTGCGTGCGCCCCGTATAGAGATGGCACTCGAGGAGGCTGTAGCCTTCGTCGCGCCTTCCTGCCTCGAAGCGCTCGAGCGTCTTGAACGTCGTGATCGCTTCGCGTGCCCCCGGATCGTCCGATACCGCCATGCGCAGGCGGTCCTTCGTGGACCTCGCAATGCCCGTCACGATCGTGCCGTCGTCAGGTGCCACATAGCCATGCACGAGCACGACATAGCGTCTGTCGAGGACACGGAGGCGTATGAGGTCCTGGAGCGCCTTCTGCGTCCTGTCATCCTTGGCGGCAACCATGAGGCCCGAGGTATCGCGGTCGAGCCTGTGTACGATGCCGGGGCGCTCCTCTCCCTGGAGCATGCCGAGATGTCCATAGCCGCAGTGAGCGACGAGCGCATTGGCAAGCGTATCGTCCACGTGGCCCGGCGCCGGATGGCAGACAAGGCTCGCCTGCTTCGAGAGCACGATCAGATATTCGTCCTCGAAGCGGATGTCGAGCGGTATATAGGGATTGGGGGCAAGAGGGCCGCCTACCTCTTCCGACTCTTCGACTTCGGCCTGAATGCGGTCGCCCAAGCATACCTTCTCGCTCTTCGAGTCGGCATGCGTGCTGTTGATCGTGACGGCACCGGATTCGATGAGCTTGGCGCAGGCGCTCCTCGACGGCATATTGTCCTGAGATGCCAGAAAGCTGTCGAGACGCTCGCCGTCTCCTTCCGGCCCCACGAGAAATGTCCTGAGTGCACTAGCCACGCCTGTCCTCGCCTCCCTCACGGATAAGGCAGATGAGGACGCAGATGACGCCCAGCGTCACGAAGATGTCCGCGACATTGAAGACCGGAAAGTCCATGAACTGGGTCGCGAAGAAGTCTGTGACAGAGCCCTGGACGAGGCGGTCGATCATGTTGCCGATGCCGCCGCCAGCGACAGCGCCAAGCGCGAGTGCGAACGGCACCGAGAGCTCTTCCTTCCAGACAGCGAGAAGAGCCAGGATGAAGATGGCGACAGCTATTGCGACGAAGAAGAAGCCCTTGCCCTCGCCCATCGAGAAGGCAGCGCCTGTGTTCTCCACATGGAGAAGGCGCAGCACACCGGGAATGAAGGGAGCGGCGTCTCCTGTCTTTGGGAGCGCGCTCCTCACCCAGGCTTTCACGATCTGGTCCAAGATGACAGCCACTGCTGCCATCGCCAGAAAGAGCGTGATCCTTGTCCTTCGTCCTGCCTTTGCCATCCATCCTCCTTCTTCATGAAAAGGCGGCCATGCCAAGCACGGCCGCCTCCTATTGTTGCACGGAATCGCTATGCGCGTGCGTTTGCCTCTTCGACGGCTGCATGGCAGCGCGGGCAGAGGCCATCTGCGCCGAGCGTGCGCCAGTTCCAGCAGCGCGGGCACTTCTCGCCCTCGGCCGGAAGCACGGTGCAGGCAAGCTCGTCGCCCTCGGAGAGCTTCACGTCAGAGCAGACGAACGGCTCGGCGAGATCGCAGCCAAGCTCGCCGGCGAGGAGCTCATACAGATCATGCGGCAGCACGAGCTCGGCACGAGCAGCCTGGGACGTCTTCTCGGCAATCGTCCCTGCTGCCTGCGCCTCCTCGTATGCCTTCGTGAAGGCGCTCCTGGCCTCGGTCATTGCGTTGTAGGCCGGCAGGTACTTCTCGAAGACCTCGTCTGCGACCGGGTTCTCGAACCAGTCGAGAAGGGCGGCAAACGTCTGGCCGTCTTTGAGCGACTTCGGCAGGAATGCCATGGCCTCATCGGTCGTATAGGCAAGGATCGGCTGGAAGTCGTGGATGAGCATCGAGAGGATGTATGCCCAGGTCGTCTGTGCGCTCCTGCGCTCCTTCGAGTCCCTGCCGCCGCAGTACATGCGGTCCTTCGTCGCGTTCAGGTAGCCGTTCGAGAGCTCCGTCACGTAGTCGTAGAGGTTGCGGTAGACGACGTTGAAGCGATACTCGCCATACGCCTTCTCGACAGCCTTGTGGACCTCGCACATATGGGCAAGCGTCAGCTTGTCGTAGGCCGTGAGCTCCTCGAAGGGAAGTCCGTCGGCATCAAGCTCGAACTGGCCCTCGAGCTCGCCGAGGAGGAACCTGAACGTGTTCCTGATCTTGCGGTAGGCATCGCCGACGTGGTCCAGGATCGTGTCGTCGCAGGGGACATCGGTCGACGTATCGACAGAGGCCACCCAGAGACGCAGGACATCGGCACCGCGTGTGCTGCAGACCTTGTTCGGGTCGATGACATTGCCGAGGGACTTGGACATCTTGCGCCCTTTGCCGTCAAGCGTGAAGCCCTGGGAGACGACAGACTTGTAGGGAGCGACGCCGTAGGCGCCCACGCTTGTCATGAGCGAGCTCATGAACCAGCCGCGGTGCTGATCGGAGCCCTCGAGGTACATGTCGGCCGGGAACTTGAGGTACGGACGGTGCTTGCAGACAGCAGTATGCGAGACGCCGGAGTCCCACCAGACATCGAGGATGTCCTTGTTCGCCTTGAGGTTGTGGCTGCCGCACTTCGGGCAGACGCAGGCATCGCCGAGATAGTCCTTCGGATCCTCCGTGAACCAGGCATCGGAACCCTTGGCACGGAAGAGGTCGATGACCTTGTCGAGCGTCTCGTCATTCAGCACGGTCTCGCCGCAGTCCTGGCAGGTGTAGGCAGGGATGGGCACGCCCCAGTTCCTCTGGCGCGAGATGCACCAGTCCGGGCGCTGCTCGACCATGGAGCCGATGCGCTTGATGGAATGGGCCGGATAGAAGCGGACGTGGCTGAGCGCGTCGAGCGCCTCCTTGCGAAGGCCGGTCTGGTCCATGGAGACGAACCACTGGCTCGTGGCACGGAAGATGACCGGCTGCTTGCAGCGCCAGCAGTGCGGATAGGAGTGCGTGATGTTCTCATGAAGGATGAGGGTGCCACGCTCCTTCAGCCACTCGATGATCTTCGGGTTGGCATCGTTCACGTTCATGCCGGACCAGGGGCCGCCCGTGCCCATGCCGTCGCCCTTGTAGAAGTTGCCGTCGTCGTCGACCGGCATCACGATCGGGATGTTGAAGCGCATGCCGGCATTGTAGTCGTCGACGCCGTGGCCGGGAGCGGTATGGACGATGCCGGTGCCATCTTCGAGCGTGACGTAGTCAGCATAGATGAACTCGCCCTCGACGCCCTGGTCGCCGAAGATCGGCTGCTTGTACTTGTTGTGGCAGAGCTCGGTGCCCGTCATCTTCCAGACAGAGCCGTCAGCGGTGCGGGCAAGCTCGTAGTCGCTGTAGCCGAACTTCTCGCAGTCCTTCTCGACGAGCGCCTCTGCCATGAGCTCGCAGCGTCCATCAACGAGGACGCCGACGTACTCGGCTTCAGGATGGAGGATCACGGCGTCATCGGCAGGAAGGGTCCAGGGCGTCGTCGTCCAGATGTCGACCCAGAGATTTCCCTTGTAGGCCTCGAGGCCCTCCGGCACTGTCGTCATCTCGAAGCGCACGAAGATTGCCGGCGACACCTCGTCGCCGTACTCGATCTCCGCCTCGGCGAGAGCCGTATGGCAGTGCATGCACCAGTGCACCGGCTTCCTGCCACGGTAGATGGCGCCCTTGTCGAAGATGGCCTTGAAGATCTCGACGTCGGTCGCATCGTAGTCATGCGTGTAGGTCAGATATGGATTTGCCCACTCGCCGAGGACGCCGAGGCGCTTGAAGCCCTGGCGCTGCGTGTCGACCTGCTCGACAGCCATCTTGTTGCAGATCTCGCGGATCTTGACGGTCGGGAGCTGGTTGAACTTCTCCGTGCCGAGCTTCTCCTCGACCTTGTGCTCGATCGGCTGGCCGTGGCAGTCCCAGCCCGGAACATACGGCGTCTGGTAGCCGCGCATGGACCAGTAGCGGTTGATGATGTCCTTCGAGATCTTGTTCTGTGCATGTCCCAGATGGATCGGGCCGTTTGCATACGGAGGTCCGTCATGCAGCACGAACTTCTCGTGGCCTTCATTCTTCTTGAGAAGCAGGCCGTACACATCGTTCTGCTCCCACTGCTCGAGACGCTTGGGCTCATGCTGTGCAAGGCCTGCACGCATGGGGAACCCGGTCTTCGGCAGGTTCATCGTCTTCTTGAACTCGTTAGCCACCTTGAGACCCTCGCTTTCCGGAAAGCCTTAGGGCTTTCCCTCCCAAAGGACGCCCTGCATAAATAAAGCGCCCCGTCCCTCTTGCTGGGACGAAGCGCTGCTTTTGGCACACTTCGCTTGTAGACCACCCAGCGAGCGGAAACTCCGCCGTACTCGGCTGGCCTATGACGGCGGCCAATCCGGTGGTGCCTACTTGCAGGGCTTCTGCGTTCGGACCACGGCTCCAAGGTGATATTCCCTTCCGCTCCGGTCACGGGATTCCAGCAGCCCCGCTCTCTGGCGGCCGTGCTTGGAAGGTACTCGTCCTCTTCATTGCCTCTGGCGACACATAGTAGCACTCATCGGCCGCCGAAGGCACCTGCTCATATATTCTGGACAGAGAAACGATGCTGCCCTGAAACAATTGCTGCCGGAACGCTCGTGGCGCATCTCTTATATATGCTCCTGAGCCTTCCGCTCATGGATTTGTCGCATCCATGCTCAATCTGGTATGCCAGTATGGTCACATCTATGTAGATATGACGAGAAGAAAGCAGAGCATGGGCGAACCAGAACCGGCCGACAGGCGCTATCTCGAGCTTCTCTCAGAGAAGTTCCCGACCGCCCAGACGGCATTCACCGAAATCATCAATCTCGAGGCAATCCTCAACCTCCCGAAGGCGACAGAGCATTTCGTCTCCGATATCCACGGCGAGTACGAGGCCTTCGAGCATATCCTCAACAACTGCTCGGGCGTCATCCGCGAAAGGGTGCGCTCGACGTTCTCTCTGGAGCTCACGAAGAGCGAGCAGCAGGACCTCTGCACGCTCATCTACTATCCGACGGCAAAGCTGCGCCGCATGAAGGAGGAGGGGCGCGCGACCGAGGAGTGGTATGCGATCACCCTCACGCGCCTCGTGCGTCTGGCACGCTACCTTTCGGGCTCCTACACCCGCTCGAAGGTCAGGAAGGCAATGCCTGTCGCCTATGCCTACATAATAGATGAGCTCCTGCACTTCACGCCGGACGAGCGCAAGGTGCGCCAGGTCTACCACGAGCGCATCATCACCTCGATCATCGACACGGGTTCGGCAGACGACTTCATCTGCTCGCTTGCCTCCCTGATCAAGCGCCTCGCGGTCGACAGGCTCCATGTGGTCGGCGACATCTATGACCGGGGTCCTCACGCCGAGCTCATCATCGAGCGCCTCATGCGCTACCACTCGGTCGACATCCAGTGGGGAAACCACGATATCCTCTGGATGGGGGCAGCCGCAGGGTCTCCCGTCTGCCTTGCCGCCATCATCCGCAACAACATCCACTACGATGCCCTCGAGATCCTCGAGAACTCCTATGGCATAAGCCTGAGGGAGCTCGCGCTCTTTGCCGAGCGGACGTACAAGAAGGACGATGTGCTCTCCCCCTTCGAGAAGGCTATCTCCGTCATCATGTTCAAGCTCGAAGGCCAGACCATCCAGCGCCATCCGAACTGGCAGATGGAAGGACGGCTCCTTCTCGGAAACATCGACAAGGAGCGCGGCTGTGTCCGCATCAACGGCACCGAATACGAGCTCACGACATCCGACTTCCCGACGGTCGACCCCGAGCATCCCTATCGGCTGAGCGTCGAGGAATCCAAGGTCATGGCAAACCTCGTCGAGAGCGCACGCACCTCGGAGCGCCTGCAGCGTGACATAGGCTTCCTCTATGACCACGGATCTATGTATCTCGTGCATAACCGGAATGTCCTGTTCCATGCCTGCCTTCCGATGAAGCAGGATGGCTCGTTCAATCCCGTGAAGCATGGAGACACGCTCTACGCAGGCAAGGCATACCTCGACTATGCGGAACGCGTCGCAAGGACTGCCTGGCACCAGCATGACCAGCTCTCGCTCGACTGGATGTGGTATCTCTGGTGCGGCCGCTTCTCGCCGCTCTCCGGCCGCGAGGTCAGGACGTTCGAGCGCACATATGTGAAGGACAAGAGCACCTGGAAGGAACCGAGAGACCCCTATTATTCGCTCGTTACGCGTCCCGAGATCGCAGACCGCGTGCTTGCCGAGTTCGGCCTCACGGGACCTCACTGCCATATCGTGAACGGGCACACGCCCGTGCACGCCTCGGCGGGCGAGAGTCCGATCCGCGCAGACGGCAAGGTCCTCGTGATCGACGGCGGCTTCTGCCGTGCCTACCACCACACGACCGGTATCGCGGGATACACGCTCATCGCCGAGGATACCGGCATGCGCATCAAGGCGCACCGCCCCTTCAGCTCCATCCACGACGTGCTGGATCTCAACGAGGACATCGTCTCCGATACCGACAAGTTCGAGTATGAGGAGCGGCCGCTCCTCATCGGCGACACGGACACCGGCGCCGATATCAGGCAGCAGATATCGGATCTTCGGGCTCTCCTCGATGCCTACCGCACCGGCCTTCTCGTGGAGCATGCTGCACACTGACGCAGCATGCTCCCTTTGCCCCTTTTTCAGATGCAGGTGTCAGCGACAGTGAGCTTGGGGTACAACAACTCACAATGCAGTTGGACGAGGGCGCGTCTGCGCCCGCAAGGAGAAGACGATGGACAACAAGAAGCAACGGCAGTCGATGATCCTGTACCTGATCGTCGCTATCGCGCTGATCTTCGGCCTGAACTCGTACTTCAACCCCACCCTGTACCAGCAGGTGACGGATGTAAGCTACAGCACGTTCCTCGAGATGGTCGATGACAACCAGGTCTCCAAGGTCGACCTGGATACCAGCACGAACGAGATCACGTTCAAGGCAAAGGACTCTTCCGGCACCGAGAAGACGTATTCGACGACCGCATTCCCGAACGATGACGGACTCGTGGACAGGCTCACCGAGCATAATGTCGACATGTCTGCATCCATCCCGAACGAGAACCAGAGCCTGCTCTACTACATGCTCCTGAGCTACATCCTGCCGCTTGCAATCGTGTTCTTCTTGGGCTGGCTCATCAACCGCCGCATGCGCAAGCAGATGGGCGACACGATGGACTTCTCGAGCGGATCGGGCTTTGGCGGCCTTGGAGGAGGCGGCCTCGGCAAGTCCTCTGCCAAGGAGGTCAAGGGCGAAGAGGTCCACACGACCTTCAAGGATGTCGCAGGCCAGGACGAGGCAAAGGAATCCCTGCAGGAGATCGTGAACTTCCTGCAGCACCCTGAGAAGTACAACGAGATCGGTGCACGCTGCCCCCGTGGCGCCCTCCTTGTCGGCCCTCCAGGCACAGGCAAGACCCTCCTCGCACGTGCTGTCGCAGGCGAGGCAGGGGTCACGTTCTTCCAGATCTCCGGCTCCGAGTTCGTCGAGATGTTCGTCGGCCGTGGTGCCGCAAAGGTCCGCGACCTCTTCAAGGAAGCGAACAAGAAGGCTCCCTGCATCGTCTTCATCGATGAGATCGATGCTGTCGGCAAGAGGCGCGACACCTCGATCAACTCCAACGACGAGCGCGAGCAGACGCTGAACCAGCTCCTCTCCGAGATGGATGGCTTCGACAACCACAAGGGCATCGTCGTGCTTGCCGCCACGAACAGGCCCGAGACGCTCGACCCGGCACTGCTTCGTCCAGGCCGCTTCGACCGCCGCATCCCCGTCGAGCTCCCCGATCTTGCCGGCAGGAAGGCCATCCTTCAGCTCCATGCGAACGACGTGAAGATGGAGCCGGGCATCGACCTCGATGTCATTGCCCGCTCGACCCCAGGCGCTTCCGGCGCTGACCTTGCCAACATCATCAATGAGGCAGCCCTTCGCGCTGTCCGCTTGGGCAGGAAGCGCGTCTCCCAGGAAGACATCCAGGAATCTGTCGAGGTCGTCATCGCCGGCGAGAAGCGCAAGTCGACGGTGCTCTCCGAGCATGAGAAGCAGGTCGTCTCCTACCACGAGGTCGGCCACGCTATCGTCGCCGCCACCCAGCGCTCCGATGCTCCGGTCCAGAAGATCACGATTGTGCCGCGCACGTCGGGCGCTCTCGGCTATACGATGCAGGTCGACGAGAACGAGCATTTCCTGTCCACGAAGAAGGACATGGAAGAGCAGATCGCAGTACTGTGCGGCGGACGCGCTGCTGAGGAGCTCATCTTCGGCGAAGCCACGAACGGCGCCTCGAACGATATCGAGAAGGCGACGCAGATCGCCCGCGCCATGGTCACGCAGTACGGCATGACCGAAGAGCTCGGCATGGTCGCCCTGGGCCAGCAGAGGAACCGCTACCTCGGCGGCGGATCTGAGCTCACCTGCTCCGAAGGCACGGCCGAAAAGGTCGACGAGATGATCCAGAAGATTGTCGAGGAGGGCCACCAGACCGCCCTCAAGACGCTCCAGGACCACCGCTTCAAGCTCCATGAGATTGCCCGCTATCTCCAGAAGAAGGAGACCATCACGGGCGAGGAGTTCATGGCAATGTTCACGCGCGATGACGGCTTCGCTCCGCGCCCTGCACAGGCCCCGGCCCAGCAGTAGGACATCTGCTCTGCCGCAAGCAAGCGGGAGGCACTCACCAGTGCCTCCCGCTTTTTCATGTCAAGCTATTCTCTTTGCGCTCTCCCCTAGCGCCTGGCGCAGAGCTCCCAGAACGTGACTGCCGAGCTTGCTGCCACATTGAGCGAATCGACGCCGTGGCTCATCGGGATGATAGCGTGCCTGTCGCAGCGCGAGAGCACCTCATCGGAGAGTCCATAGCCTTCAGAGCCGAAGAAGAGCGCCTCATGGAGAGGTTCCTTCAGGGCCGGATCCGAAAGCGGCACCGCATCATCCGTGAGCGCCAATGCCACCGATGCGAAGCCCTTGCGTTCCAGGAGTGCGAAGAAGTCCCCAGGCCATCTGTCCTCCGCCTTTGCCCACGGCACCTGGAAGATCGTTCCCATGGATACCCTCACAGACCGCCTGTTCCAGGGATCGGCACAGCTAGGTGCCACGATCACGCCGTCCACGTCGAGCGCCGCGGCAGAGCGGAAGAGCGCCCCCACATTCGAGACATCGACGAGCCCTTCGAGCACCGCGAGGCGCACGCGCTCCTTCTCTGCGCAGAGGCGCTCCAGAAGCCCTTCTGCGGAAGGCAGCTGCGGGCGCTTCATCGCAGCGAGGACACCACGGTTGAGCCTATATCCTATGACCTTCTCCGACATGTTATGCGGAAGGAGAAGCACCGGCACATCGTCTGGCCAGACAGCCAGAAGGGATGAAATGCTTCCGACCTGCGATTCGTCTGCCAGAAGCGAGAGCGGACGCACGCCTTCCTTGAGCGCTACCTCGATAGCGATCTGGGACTCGCAGATGAGAAGGGCACGTTCCGGCTCGAGCTCGCATCTCAGCTGATGGTTCGTGAGCCTCAGATACGGGTCGAGCCTTGGATCTTCGAGGTCTTCGATCAATTCTGGCTTCACGTTCTGGACCTTTCGTTTGAGCTCTGCCGTACGCCTTCCAATGCTGCTACGATAGCATCTCCGGAACCCAAGGCTGGAAAGAGAGTCGAAGAGCAGTGTCCAGACATATGGAAAGCGATACGAGAAGGCCTGCCCACAGCGCAGCGCATATGTCGACCGCACAGGATGGGCAGAGCACCCCGAAGCATGAGGCAAGGCACAAGGCGCCCAGGCAGGAGCGTCCAGAACAGAGGAAGCAGAGGCGCAGGAAGGCCTCGAAGGCTCCCATCATCATCGCTGTCCTCGCTGCCATCTATCTTGTTGGCTCCGTCTTCTTCCTGAGCCATGCCCTTCCTGGCACCACGGCAGCAGGCAGAGACATTGCATTCGCAGGCTCCTCCAAGATCTCTGCCACCCTCAGGGATGCATCTGATGGCTTCTCGGTCACCGTCACCGATGCGGATGGCACTGAGAGCTTCACGGTCTCGGGCGATAGCGCAGGCTTTGCTTGCGATGCAGACAAGGCTGCTTCCGAGCTCCTCAAGGCCCAGAACGGCTTCGTGTGGCCTGTCGCAGCTGTGCGTTCCCTCTTCACGAAGACCGATATCGTGCTTCCGTCTGATGCCGTCACGCTCGACGAGGAAGCCCTCTCGGATGCCGTGAGCACGGCCGTCGAGAACGTGAACGAGACAGCCACGCCCTCTGAGGATGCTCATCTTGCCTACGACGCAAGCCAGTCCACCTTTGTCGTCGCTTCTGAGACGAGGGGCACCCAGCTTCACGAGGACATCGTCGAGAACGCCGTGCGGACATCTTTCCAGCATCTGGCAAGCTCCTGCAAGCTGAACGATGCTGCCTATATCGCGCCAGAGGTCCTCTCGACCGATGAGCGCCTCGCCACTGCCATCCCTGCCGCCAACTCCCTCATGGGCGCCCAGCTCACGATCACGCTCGACGGCACGACCGTAGCGACGCCTTCCGACAACGTCGTCGCTGACTGGATCGAGCTCGATGATTCCTTCATGCCGCAGCTGACGCAGGATGCCATCAAGAAGTGGGCAGAGGACAGTTTCGATACCGTGGGGACCACGCGTACGTTCACGAACTATGCAGGCGAGACGAAGACTGTCTCCTGCAACACGAACCCCGAGTCGGAAAGCACCTATGGCCAGCTTGTGGATGCTGAGAGCTTCGCTCAAGAGGCCTATGCCGCCGCCATGGCAAAGGACACTGCGACAATCGATATCCACGTCACCCAGGAGGCAGATGGCTTCACGGAAGCCGGTGCGGCTGACTGGGGAGACCGCTACATCGACGTGGACATCACGAACCAGCATGCCGTGCTCGTGGATGCAGGACAGGTGCTCTGGGAATCCGATGTCGTGACCGGCAATGTCGCTGCCGGCAATGACACACCTCAGGGCGTCTTCACGATCCAGAACATGATGAACTCCATCACGCTCACGGGCGAGGATGCCTCCGAAAACTTCGTATACAACTGGATGGGCTTCATCAGCACGGTCTGGGGCCTCCATGATGCAACGTGGAGAACCGAGTTTGGCGGCGACATCTACAAGACAGACGGCAGCCACGGCTGCGTGAACCTGCCGCTCGATGCGGCCAACGAGCTCTACGATCTCGTGCATGTCGGCGACGTCGTGGTCGTGCACGAGTAGAGCCTCTTTCTCCGTTCGCACAGGACGGTCTGCCATTTGCCGCTCTAAGGGATGCATTCATCCATATCTGCTGCAAGATTTATGGCACTATCCGCACCCGAGCGAAAGGAGCCTCCATGGGCCAGTATGTTCTGAACGAGAAGGATGGCCGCTACCTCTTCAACCTGTGCTCCAGCAATGGCCACATCCTGGGCACGTCTCTTGTCTTCCCGTCGCGCGAGGAGTGCCTTGCCGGCATCGATGCCGTGCGCGAGGATGCACCGGCTGCTGCTGTCGAGGATTCGACCGTCGATGCCTTCAAGCGCGAGCCGGCACCGAAGTACCGCATCTACGAGACGCTCTCGGGCAACTACTTCTTCCGCTTCTTCACGAAGGACAACGGCGACATCTTCCAGTCGCACAGCTACGAGAAAAAGGAGAGCCTCCTTCGGCGCATAGAGCGCATGCGCAATGAATGCGATTCCTCCATCGCTGCTGACGATATGTAGACATCAGCCGATAGCTGTGAACTCATATACATGAAAGCCCTCCCACGCCAGAGCATGGGAGGGCTTCTTTGTGTCTATGAATGCTGTTCTAGACGAGGTACTCGGCAATCTGGACGGCGTTCGTTGCAGCGCCCTTGCGGATCTGGTCGCCGCAGCAGAAGAACGTGAGGCCGTTGACGCCATCTGCAGCGGAGAGATCGCGGCGGATCCTGCCGACGAAGACGAGGTCCTGGTCGGAGGTATCGAGCGGCATCGGGTAGCGCAGGTTCGCAGGGTCATCGACGACCTTGACGCCGGGGGCCGTGGAAAGGATCTCGCGTGCCTCATCAGGCGAGAGCGGGTTCTCGAACTCGAGCGTGATGGACTCGGAGTGGGAGCGCATGATGGGGACGCGGACGCAGGTGCAGTTCACGCGGACCTCCGGCAGGTGCATGATCTTCCTGCCTTCGTTCTGCATCTTCCACTCCTCGGACGTGTAGCCCTCGTCCTTGAAGCTGCCAATCTGCGGAATCAGGTTCATGGCAAGCTGGTAGGCGAAGGGGCTTGTATCCCCTACCTCGCCACCCTCGGCGAGCACCTTGAGCTCGCGTGTGAGCTCTGTGAGGCCCGGCATGCCAGCGCCGGATGCTGCCTGGTAGGTAGAGACAATCATGCGCTTCAGGCCTGCCGCCTTGTGGAGCGGATAGGTCGGCACAAGGCCGATGATCGTTGCGCAGTTGGGATTCGCAATGATGTTGCGGGGATGGTTCTGGATGTCTTCCGGATTGATCTCGGGAACGACCAGCGGCACATCCGGATCGAGACGGAAGGCATGCGAGTTGTCGACGCAGACCGCACCACGTGCTGCCGCCTCGGGCAGAAGTGCCTTGGCAATGCCGTCTCCTGCTGCACCGAGGACGATATCGATGCCGTCAAAGGCCTCAGGCTTTGCTTCCTTGACCTCGACCTCCTCGCCCTTGAACGTCAAGGTCTTGCCGGCGCTCTTCGCGCTGGCAAGCGGCACCAGCTCGCTTACCGGGAAGTTGCGCTCTTCGAGGCACTGCCTCATCTGGGTTCCGACGACGCCCGTGGCGCCGAGGATAGCTACGCGCTTTCCTGCCATGGTTCTTGCTCCTATTCCACCATCTCGTCAGCGAATGCCAGGTAGATGGTACGTATTGCCCGTTCGAATTCGGCGTTGTCCACGCCGAAGATGATGTTGATCTCCTGAGAGCTCTGCGTGATCAGGCGGATGTTGATGCCGTTCTCGCCGAGCGTGGAGAAGATGCGGCCCGAGGTGCCGACGCGCTTCGACATGTTGCGGCCGACGACCGTGATGAGAGCCAGGCCATCGATGACACGGACCTCATCCGGCTGGACCTCTTCCTGGATGTCGCCCACAATCGAGTAGAGGCAGTCATGCACATCGGCTGCATTCACGACGACGCCGAAGGAGTCGATGCCGGTCGGCACATGCTCTATCGAGACGCCGTAGCGCTCGAAGATGGAGAGCACGCGGCGAAGCACGCCCACAGCCGTCGACATATGGTTCTGCTTCACGTAGACGCAGAGGAAGTCCTTCTTGCCAGCGATGCCTGTGATCAGGTGCTCGACAGAGTCATCCGTCGCTTCCTCGGAGATGATGGTGCCCTCGGCATGCGGGTCGTTCGTATTCTTGATTGCAATAGGGATGCCGACCTCACGTACCGGGAATATCGCCTCCTCGTGGAGGACCGAAGCTCCCATGTAGGAGAGCTCGCGCATCTCGTCGAACGTGATGCGGTGGATGGGGCGGGGATGCTCGACAATGCGCGGGTCGCAGGACAGGAACCCTGACACATCGGTCCAGTTCTCATAGAGGTCGACGCCTATGGCACGCGCGACGATAGCGCCGGTGATGTCGCCGCCGCCGCGGTCGAAGAGGCGGATCTCGCCTTCGGGCGTCGCACCATAGAAGCCCGGAATCAGGAACGGGCCTATCTTCTTTGCCATCTCGTGGATGTTGTGCGTCGCCTTTGTCATGCTCACTTTGCCATTGCGGTGGAAGCGCATGACGTCAGCAGCATCGACGAAAGGAAGGCCAAGGTATTCAGCCATGAGCTGGCCCGTGAAGTACTCGCCACGGGAGACGATGTACTCAGGCGAGTACTCGGTCACATGAGCCTCGAACTCGTCGAACTCCTCCTCGATCGGATAGGCAAGGCCGAGCTCGCGTGCCATCTCGACGAAGCGGGCCTTGATCTGCTCCATGAGAGGCGTTGCATCCACGTGGTACTTCACATGTGCGCAGACGAGATAGAGCAGGTCGGTAACCTTGTCGTCGTCCTTCGAGCGGCGTCCCGCTGCAGAGACGACGATGAACTGGCGGGCAGGGTCTGCCTCGACGATGCTCTTGACCTTCCTGAACTGGTCAGCCGACGCGACGCTGGAGCCGCCGAATTTTGCAACCTTGAGCACGTTATGCCTCCTGCGGGAATGCTGCCATGAAGGCAGCAGGGTCTTTTTCAAGCTGCTTCTCATAGAGCGCACGGGCAGTCTCGACATTCAGGCCGTCGAGGCGCCAGTAGCCCTCGAGATAGGGCTTGGCACCTTCCGGCGCCTCTGCCTTCGTGCGCAGAAGGTAGCTGCCCTTGAGAAGGGCAGGATCCCAGGCAAGCGGCTCGTCGAACCGGTAGGTGGGCTCGGCGCCCTCGGCGCAGTCGAGGAGATCCTGGACGATTGCGTTGCCAGTCGGCAGGCTTCCTGCGCCCTGGCCATAGAACTTGAGCGTGCCGATTGTCGCACCGTCGAGCGTCACGAGGTTGAAGTTCGAGGGGACATCCGCCTCGAGCGTGCGCAGCGGCATGCAGACCGGCTCGACTGCTGCGGCGTAGCGGCCATCCTGCTGAGTCGCGCGGCCGTGGAGCTTCACGACGTATCCCCTGCTCTCGAGGAACGTGAGGTCCGCAATCTTCAAGTTCCTGATGCCGGTTGTAGGGATGTCCTTCTGGCAGGCACAGCCGAAGGCAACCGACGTGCCGATGATCGTCTTGTTCTTCACGTCGATGCCGTCGATGTCGGCCGTGGGGTCGCGCTCGGCATATCCCAGGCGCTGTGCCTCGGCAAGAGCGACATCGAAGTCGACCGCGTCATCGCGCATCTTCTCGATGATGTAGTTCGTCGTGCCGTTCATGATGCCGGAGATGGCAGAGATCTTGTCGATGCGCTTCGCCTTCAGGATGGAGGCGATCCAGGGAATGCCGCCGCCGCAGGTAGCCTCGATGAAGAGGCGGGCACCGCTCTTTGCGGCATGCTCGACGAACTCCTGGAAGTAGGCTGCGACGACTGCCTTGTTGGATGTGACGACAGACTTGCCAGCATCGAGGGCGCGCAGGATATAGGTATGCGCCGGCTCGAGGCCGCCCATGCACTCGACGACGGCAGTTATTTCAGGGTCGTTCGCGATATCGTCGAAGTTCGAAGTCATGCGCGGTTCCGTGCAGCGGTCCGGCAGCTCGAGGATGCGCGTGACCTTGAGGGTGGGTACCGAGCTTTCGATGATCTGGACAACGCCACGACCGACCGTACCGTGGCCAAGCAGGGCTACGTTCATATATCATCCAATCTTTCCAACGTGTGACGGAAGCCCGTCTTCCTGATGAACACCGCTATCATGGACCACAAGCGCCCGTAAAACCTCTGACGCAAGGGGCAATCAAATGGTGAACACTTTCTATCACAGTACACGCAGCCGTGCGCAAACCGTAACAAGCAAGCAAGCAATCCTTCAAGGTCTTGCCCCAGATGGAGGCCTCTATGTCTCCGATGAGCTTGGCAAGAACAAGATTTCGCTCTCCGATATGGTGGCTGGCACCTACCACGAGAATGCGAAGAAGGTGCTTGGCGCCCTCCTCACCGACTACACGGAAGAGGAGCTTTCGCAGTGCGTCGAGAACGCGTATGGCAAGAAGTTCGATACAGCAGCCGTGACGCCGGTGACCGAGCTGGGAGCTGACTGGCTCCTCGAGCTCTTCCATGGGCCGACCTGCGCCTTCAAGGATGTCGCGCTCCAGATGCTTCCGCAGCTCATGAGCGTCGCACGCGAAGGAGATGGCCGCAATGTCATGATTGTGACCGCCACCTCGGGCGATACCGGAAAGGCTGCCCTTGAAGGCTTTGCCGATGTGCCAGGCTGCGGCGTCACGGTCTTCTATCCCGATGGGAAGGTCTCGGACATCCAGTATCTCCAGATGGTCTGCCAGAAGGGCGCCAATGTCTGCGTCTCAGGCATCCGCGGCACGTTCGATGATGCCCAGACGGGCGTGAAGCGCATCTTCTCGGACACGTCCCTCAAGGAGCGCCTGGCAAAGAAGAATATCGTGCTCTCGAGCGCGAACTCGATCAATGTCGGCCGCCTTGTCCCGCAGGTCACCTACTACTTCGATGCCTATGCCCAGCTTGTGCGCAGAGGCGCCCTCAAGGAAGGCGACGCGATCGACTTCTGCGTCCCGACCGGAAACTTCGGCGATGTCCTGGCTGGCTGGTTCGCAAAGCAGCTTGGCCTTCCCGTACGCCACCTCATCGTCGCCTCGAACACGAACAAGGTCCTGACCGACTTCATTGAGACCGGCACCTATGACCGCCGCCGCGACTTCGTGAAGACGATCTCCCCTTCGATGGACATCCTCGTGTCCTCGAACCTCGAGCGCCTGCTCTACTACCTGTCGGACGGCGACTGCGACTACATCGCTTCCCTCATGAACGACCTCAATGAAAAGGGCTTCTATACCGTGAAGCCGGAAATCCTTGCGCGCATCCAGGAGACATTCCGTGCTGGCTTTGCAACAGATGCCGAGACCCGTGCCACGATCAAGAGCACCTATGAGAAGGACCAGGTCCTGATCGATACGCACACCGCAGTCGCGAAGTGCGTGCTCGACCGCATCCCCAAGGATGGCACTGAGCGTGTCTGCCTCTCGACAGCAAGCCCCTACAAGTTCTGCTCCGACGTGCTCCAGGCGCTCGGCGAGCCGACCGAAGGCATGAACGACTTTGCCTGCATGGACGCGCTCGAGGCTGCGACACACACGGTAGCGCCCGTGCAGCTCTCATCGCTTCGCTTCTCCGAGAAGCTCCACACGGGCGTCTGCGGCATCGAGGGCATGGGTGCCGTCGTCGAGGATGCCTCTCTCAAGATCTTTGCGAGGAGCTAGCATGGCAGACAGCGTATGGGTGGGCGTTCCTGCCACATCTGCCAATGTCGGCGTCGGCTTTGACTGCCTGGGGCTTGCCCTCGATCTCGAGGCACGCTTCGGCTTCGAGAAGTCGGACCATCTCGAGATCTTGGGCTGCGAGGAGCGCTTCCGGGGCGACGACAACCTCGTGCTCGCAAGCTACCGCGGCGCTACCAGAAGGCTCGGTCTCGAGCCGGTGCCGCTGCGTCTCACGATCGAGTCCCCTATCCCGCTCTCAGGCGGCCTGGGATCGAGCTCTGCCTGCGTCGTTGCCGGCATCCTGGCTGCACAGGCGCTTGCCGACAGGCCCTACGACGAGCGGTTCACGCTCGATCTGGCAACGCATCTCGAAGGTCACCCGGACAATGTGGCTCCTGCCATCCTCGGAGGCCTTGTCTCGAGCTTTGTCGACGGCAAGGACACGGTATCTCTCCACTTCCCCGTTGCAGACAAGCTCCGCTTCGTCGCAATCGCCCCTCCCTACGAGGTGAGGACGGCGGATGCGAGGCGCGTGCTGCCCCACGAGGTGGAGCTCTCGACCTGCGTCTGGCAGATGGGCCGCATCGTCGCCCTCGTCCGCGCGCTCGAGCGTGGAGACATGGATCTTCTTGCCAAGGCGGCACAGGACAAGCTCCATGAGCCATACCGTGCAAAGCTCATCCCCGACTATGCGCTTCTGCGCGAGCGTGCGCTCGAGGCAGGCGCCTCCGCGTTCGTGATCTCCGGCTCTGGCTCGACGATGCTTGCGATCTGCGGCTCAGACTCGGCAGCGCACGACGTCGTGGATGCTGTCAGAGGCTCCGCAGAAGGCTTCTGGATCCGCATCTGCTCTGCTAGCGGACAAGGAGCCCGCTATCTCGAGGCATAAGGCTCAGACAGGCCCTCAGAAGCTCCTGCGCTATAGATGGAATGCAGAAGGCGTGCAGCTCAGCTGTGCGCCTTTTTCGCTCTATGGCGGGAGAAGAGCGTCGCAATCAGAAGGCCTGTCGCAGCCCCGGCGAGGTCGATGAAGACATCGCGCACGGCACTCGAGCGGCCCGGCACGAAGATCTGGATCGTCTCGTCAAGCGATGGCACACAGACGATGAAGAGAAGCATCGCCGCAAGACGCGTAGTCATATGCGACCAGTCCGGACGTGCAGCATGATGCACGAGCAGGCCGAGCACGAGATATTCGGAGAAATGTCCGCACTTGCGGACGATGAATGATTGGGTCGTTGGATCTCTCACACCGATTGCTTCGAGGAACGGACGCGCGAGCGTCACGAAGACGCCGCTTTCTGCCTGCGAGGCCCCTCCCTGGACAAGCGAGTGGCCCCAGATGAAGAGGACCCAGAGAAAGACGGCGAGGAAAGCTCCCCGCCGTCTCTTGATGTCTTCCAGCACGCTATGCTTCATTGGCCGAGCGGCCCCTGTTCCCGCGTGGCTTCAGATGCTTGAGCTTCGTGGACCGCTTCTTTGCCTTGGCAGACGAATCATCCTTCTTCTGGCTGCCGCCCTCGATCACCTTGAGGTAGTCGCGCGAGGTCCTTGCATATGACGGATTCTTCGACATCTCGTCGCTGATCAGGTAGTCGACATAGGACTCCGTGTCGATGGGCGAAGGAGCATCCGGCACCTGCGGTGCAAGAGATGCTGTCGGCTCATCGAACACCTCATCGTCGTCGAGCCCGGCAGGAGCTGCCACGACCGGCATGAAGCCTGCCTGCGGGGCATCGGTATCGTTCTCGGCGAGCGCATCGAGCGCAGCCTTCCACATTGCGTCCTTGTCTTCCCCGTCCTTCTCCTTCTCGGGATAGAGACCGGAGTCGATCTCTGCGATGCGCGAGGAGATCTCGGAGCGGTCAGGGCGCGGTCGCGTCGTGGCAGCTGCGATATCCTCAGCTGCAAAGCTTCTCTGGGAGGCGGTCACGCTCGCAGCGAACGGCATATCGTCGATGGTCGGCTGGACAACCGAGTAGTCATCAGAGATAGGAATCGAGAGGTCGCGCGAGATGTCCTTGCCGTGCTCGCGCTCCCACCAGTCGGTGCCCACATCGCCGACCGTGCCATCGGCACGGGTGATGACGGGAAGATCGTCCATCGAGTCCTTCGCAAGACGCTCTGAGAGGACCGAACGCACGCCACGGGCACGCTTGCTCATGCGCTCTGCCCAGTTCAGGCGCTGGACATAGTTCTCTGCGATATCGCCGTAGTCTTCAGTCTCATGCGCTCCTGCACCAGGCTGGGCCGTACGGGCATTCTTCCTGGACGCTTCCTTCTTCTGCACTTCCTGGAGGAAGACCGTCGTCTCGTCCGGGCTGGCAGATGCTGCAATGTCAGGGATGCGCGAGGCGATGCTGCTGTAAGGCATGCTCTCGGCTGTCTGCACCGGGAAGCCTCCCGTCATCGTCGTGGAGACCGATGCCGTCTCAGACGGCGATACACGCGGCCTTGAAGGCGGTGTCGGCGGCTTCGGCTCGTCGTCTGCATCCACAGCCGGAATCGTCGGCACGGAGCGCAGACGCGGTCCTTCTGTCGCGACGCGCTCCTGCTTCTTCTCTTCCTCGCGGTCGAGCTCGAGCGTGCGGCCAGCATCCTGCTCTTCCTCCTCGAAGAAGGGATGCGCCTCCTCGCCGGGAGCGCGCAGATGCTGCGGCACGTAGGAAGGGCTCTCCTCGGTACCGAACCAGGCATCCTCGGCACGGGCAATGGACTCTGCCTCGAGCTGCTTCTTCGAGCGATGCCAGGCAATCGCAGAGACGGTGCCAGCAAGCGCTATGCCGCAGCCGAGACCGGCTGCAAACGGAACAAGCATGGTCTGGGGATCCAGGTCCTGGCCTGCGGTCTGTGCGAATGCTGTCTGGGGAACGGCCCACATGGCCGGCCCCATGAGCCCGGCATAGACGCAAGGATTGACCCTCTTTGGCTTCATCTGCATAACCTCCCTGGTGCGCCTGCACCTAGGACATTGAGCGAAGAGCTGCCTCGGCTCCCGGGATCCCTCGTCTTTGGGAGGCCCTGCGTGCGGAAGGCAACGGTCTGCTGCGTATCGAGTGTATGTGCCATCGCCGTACGGACACTGGCCCGTACCAGCTACACCTACTTTACCGGTTGCAGCGCCTGATGCAAGGCAGACCATGAATTGAATTTCGAAAAGCGATACGCGTGCACCGAGCTATCCAGAGCAGGCGGGCGCCAGAATGCCTTTTCTGGCAACTTGCATATTCTCGCGCGAGAATCGCATCTCTTCTGCTATAGTATCTTTCGCCCAAGGGGAATTAGCTCAGTTGGGAGAGCGCGTGACTGGCAGTCACGAGGTCAGGGGTTCGAATCCCCTATTCTCCACCATGAATGTTCAGGCCTGCAGATTATGCTGCAGGCCTTTTTTGTTGCCTCGGTGCGCTGGCTCTTCAAAGCAAGAGGGACCGCACCTTCCGGCACGGTCCCTCTGGCAGTTCTCTCTTCAGCCTTACAGCGCGTCCACGTATTCGCTCTGTGCAGCCTTCTTCGCGGAACGAATCAGGAACTCCTCGTTCGACGAGGTGGCCTTGAGGCTCTTCACGAGCGCCATCTCGGCACGTTCCGTGTTGTTCATGTTCGCCAGGATGCGGCGGATGCCCCAGACGAACGGCTGGAGCTCCGGATCGATCAGAAGCTCCTCGTTCCTCGTGCCGGATGCAACCGGATCGATGGCTGGGAAGATGCGCTTGTCCGCAAGCTCGCGGTCGAGCTTGAGCTCCATGTTGCCGGTGCCCTTGAACTCCTCGAAGATGACCTCATCCATCTTGGAGCCCGTATCGACGAGGGCGGAGGCAAGAATCGTGAGCGAGCCGCCATTCTCGATGTTTCGGGCAGCGCCTAAAAACTTCTTCGGCGGATAGAGGGCGGCAGAATCGACGCCGCCGGAAAGGATGCGTCCGCTTGCCGGCATTGCAAGGTTGTAGGCACGGGCAAGACGGGTGATGGAGTCGAGCACGACCACGACATCCTGGCCAAGCTCCACGAGACGCTTGGCGCGCTCGATGACAAGCTCGGAGACCGCCGTATGGTTAGATGCAGGCATATCGAAGGTCGAGGCGACGACCTCGCCCTTGATGGAGCGCTGCATGTCCGTAACTTCCTCAGGACGCTCGTCGACGAGCAGGCAGATCAGATGCACTTCGGGATTGTTGGCCGCGATGGATTCGCAGACCTTCTTGAGCACGGTCGTCTTGCCTGCCTTCGGCGGCGAGACGATAAGTCCTCGCTGGCCCTTGCCGATAGGAGACACGATATCGATGGCACGGCCTGTGATCGAGTCCTTGCCATGCTCCATCTTGAGGCACTCGTTCGGATAGATAGGCGTGAGGTCACGGAAGCGCGGGCGGCGTCTGAGCTCCTCGACGGTCATGCCGTCAACAGTGTCGATCGAGATGAGGGGCGGGAATTTCGAGTTGTTGCGGTTCGGACCCACGGTGCCTGAGACCTCGTCGCCGGTCCTGAGGCCGTTCTGCTTGATCATCTGCTGGAAGACGAAGGCATCGTCGTCGCCCTGCATGTAGTTGCCGGTGCGGATGAAGCCATAGCCTTCGGGCTGGATCTCGAGGATGCCCGTAACGGGGCGGAAGCCTTCGGCCTTCGCTGCTGCCTCGAAGATGCTCTCGACAAGATCGGCCTTGCGCAGGCCCACATACTCGACGCCGAGCTCTGCTGCCTTGCTCCTGAGCTCGGCAACCTTCATCTCCTTGAGCTCGTCGCGCGTGAGGCTCGGCTCCGGAACCTCCTGGCGCCTGTTGTTGCGGCGGCGGTTCTGGCCATTCTGGCGGTTGTTGCGCTGGTTGAAGCGGTCATTGCGCTGGTTGAAGCGGCCATGCTCCTGTCGCTCGCCGTTCTGGCCACCCTGATGCTCGGACCCGTTGCGCTCGAAGCGGCGGTTCTGCCTCCTGCGGCCACGGCCACGCTCCTCGTGCTCATGCTCGTGCTCGGAAGCGCTGCCTTCCTGCTGCTCGGAGGAGGACTCGGCTGCAGGCTCAGCCTCGTGCTCCTGCTCCTCTGCAGCCGGAGCAGCCTCTTCTGCACGCTCCGCGCGGCCTTCATGCTCTCGGCGCTGCTCATGCTCTGCAGGTACCTCTGCGCTCTCATGCTCTGCATGCACGGCAGGCTCCTGGGGAGCAGTCTCAGAAGGTGCAGGCTCGGCAGGTGCAGCTTCAGCGCTTGCCTGCTTCCTTGTGCGACGGCGGCGCTGCGGCTTCGGTGCCTCTTCTGCTGCGGCCTCTGCCTTCGGAGTCTCGGCTGCAGGTGCCTCTGCATTTTCAGCCTCTGCTGCCTTCTTGCGTGTACGGCGCCTGCGAACAGGCTTTTCTGCCTTCTCTGCAGATTCTGCAGACACATCTGCGGCTGCGGATGCATCCTCTGCATCCTTCTTCCTGCGCGTCGTGCGGCGGCGCTTCGGCTTCGGCGCTTCCTCGTTCTCGCCTGGGACCGGCTGAGCGGACACCTCGGGTACCGAGGCTCCGCCCTCGTTCATGTCGTCCGACAAAATGTTCCTGCTTTCTCGCTCATAGGAGCAGATATGTATGAATCCCCTGCCATGCCGGGATGTATGGGCTGCGTTTGCATGTCGGGGTAGCTGCAGCACCGCTGCAAGGGCAGAAGCCTTCTATGTGATGCCAGCTGCTTTTGAGGTATGGATGCACGCATAGGCGTGCCGAAACAACGTGACTATAACACAAGCATGTCTGCTGCTGCTCAAAAACGAAGAAATGCAGCCATTTTTGCCACCGAGGGGACACAGAACGCAACAAAAGGCGCTCTCTGGAGCATTTCTGGGTGCTCAGGATACACGGGAGCGTGCAGGAGCCATCTTCTGCACCTCTTCTTTGAGCTCATGGGCACGGTTCTTCCCTTCCTCGGTGAGCGCGACCGTGACAGAGCGCGTATCGCGCGTTCCTTGGCGGCGGATGACATAGCCATGCTCTTCGAGCGCTGCTATCGACATCGATACGGTCGGCTGGAGAAGCCCCAGGAGCTTCACGAGATCTGAGATCGTGGCCTCTTCCTCAGGCATCCCGGAAAGGCCCAGAAGCATGAGGTCGCCTGCATGGAAGGCATGCGTGCCCATCGCCTCGACCAGCCGCACGATGCGGTCCTTCGAGAGACGCCTTGACGGAGCATCGGCTATGATCTGGTGCCTCATCGCCTCTGCGCGCTCCTCCACGAATGCAGCCCCTTCATCGGTCAGCGCACACCATACATTGCGGCGGTCCTCGACACCAAAAGCCCTGCTCACGAAGCCGAGCTTCACGAGATGGTTCATCCTGTGCGTCATCGTCGGCCTAAGCGAGCTCTGGTAGGTGGCGATATCGGATGTCTTCATGTGCTCGCCTGCACTGCGCAGGTGGCAGAGAACGGCAAACTCCTCGAAAGTGAGCCTTGGCGCCTGAGCGCTCGCTCTCCTCTCCAAGCTGTAGGCCCTCCTGAGAGCAATGTATTCCTTGAGCTCCAAGAAGTGCCTCCAAACATCCTGGCTTCCGGATTCCCGGAATTCATTCGCTGCATGAAAACAGTATATGGATGCACCGCAGACACTCGGAGCGCCGGTACCTATACGTATTAAGCTTTTAATCGATTCGCACATCTTCCTGAAACAAAAGCGCACTCTCTCCTGCAAAGGAAAGGGTGCGCAGAGAAGCTGCCTGATGCAGCTGCTACATGTGGGTCGGTGCGCTCACGCCGATGAGGGAAAGCGTGAGGGCAAGGACGCGTCTCACCGCATCGCAGGCTGCAAGGCGGGCACGCGAGAGCTCGGGATCGACCGGACGTCCCTCGCTCGGAAGCACCTGGCAGACGCCGTAGAACGCGTGGAAGTCTCCTGCAAGCTCCTCGGCGTAGTGCGTGAGGCGGAACGGCGCCCTGTCGCGCGCGCATCCTGCCACGAGCTCCGGAAACTCGGAGAGCTTGCGGGAAAGTGCAAGCTCGGTCGGGTCGGACAGGAGCGAGAGGTCGTAGTCGGCACCGATCGAGCGCTCTGCCACGGCGTCCATGCCAAGAGGCTCGGCCTCTTCGAGCTCGAGGCCTGCAGCACGCCTGAGGATCGAGCAGATGCGGGCATGTGCATACTGCACGTAGTAGACCGGGTTGTCGTTGCTCTTCCTCTTCACGGCCTCGATATCGAAGTCGATCGTCTGGTTCGAGCTCTTGGAGATGAGCGTATAGCGCACGGCATCGGCCCCGACCTCGTCCAGAAGCTCGCGGAACGTGACCATGACACCCTTGCGCTTCGAAAGTCGGATGGCCTGGCCATTCCTGAGCAGGTTCACGAGCTGGCCCAGGAGCACCTCGAACTCGCCCGGATATCCCAGCGCCTCGCAGGCGGCATTCACGCGGGCGATGTAGCCGTGGTGGTCTGCACCCCAGATATCGATCACATGGTCGACGCGCTGGAACTTGTTCCAGTGGTAGGCGATGTCAGAGGCGAAGTAGGTGTACTCGCCGTTCGTCTTCACGAGGACACGGTCCTTATCGTCGCCGAACTCGGTCGAGCGGAACCAGAGGGCACCGTCGTCCGTGCGGTAGAGATAGCCGCCCTTGTCAAGTGCAGCAAAGGCACGCTCGACGGCATTCGTGCCGGTCTCGTCCTTCTCATAGAGGCTGCGCTCGCTGAACCAGACATCGAAGTCGCAGCGGGCATCATGGCAGGTCTGGCGGATCGTCTCGAGCATTGCCTTGTAGCCGCGCTCGCGGAACTCTGCCACACGCGCGTCAGCCTCTGCCTCGACCCAGCGGTCACCGTCGGTCTCTGCGAACCTGCGCGCAAGCTCGATGATGTAGTCTCCGCCATAGGCATTGCCGCCGAGATCGGTATTGAATTCATCCATGTAGGGATGGGTCTCAGGGGCCTCATCCTCTTCGTCTTCCACATAGCGGGCACGGTCGGCGAAGAGCGCTTCGGCAGCGCCATCGAGGTCGCAAGAGTCCTTCTCCATGATCTCGAAGAGCTGGAGATAGCGCTTCGAGACGGAGCGGCCGAACACGTCCATCTGGGAGCCGTGATCGTTGATGTAATACTCGCGCTCGACCTGGTAGTTCGTGTGCTCGAGGACGCGGCAGAGCGAGTCTCCGAGTGCGACCCAGCGGCCATGGCCCACATGCATGGGGCCGGTGGGGTTTGCAGACACGAATTCGACCTGGACCTTCTGGCCATGTCCCACATCGGACTTGCCGAAGTCGGCACCCTGTTCGATGACTGTGCGGAAGATCTCGTTGTTCGCGCCGGTCGAGAGATAGAAGTTGATGAAGCCGGGGCCTGCAATCTCGACCTTGTCGATCTCCTTCGAGCCCTCGATATGCTTCGCGATGGCAGAGGCGATATCGCGCGGCTTCATGTGGGCAAGCTTTGCAGAGCGCAGAGCCACGGTCGAGGTCCAGTCGCCGTGGGACGTATCGTTCGGGCGCTCGAGGCCCACATCTCCCACTTCGAATGCAGGAAGGTCTCCCTGCTCCTGAGCCGCGCTGATAGCGGCACGCACCAGCTGATCGAGGTTCTCGGGCATCTCTGGCAGCTCCTTTTCTGATACAGGCGCACGTGCGCCCTTTGTATGCAACAGAAGAAAAGATACCGCCCTGCCCATCTGAGCAGGGTGGCATCGCCACTTTACGTGAAATATGCAGCCTTAGGCAAGCGTATGGCGGCCAGAGCCGGCGCGCTCCTCGCGGGCAAGGTCACTCCTGAGCTTGGCGAGGCCTGGCTCCATGCCCACCGGATAGAACTGGGGGTTCAGGAAACGCTTGACGGCCGGATCGAGGTGCATGAGGGCCTCGCGGCAGCGGTGCTTCGACTGCTCGAGCGTCTGCTGCTCGCCGAAGCGCCTGCCATCCTCCACAAGCTGGACGAGGAGCTCATGGGACTCATAGCCGGAGACATCATAGGTGTAGTCGGGATCCATGATATCGACGATGGTCGAGGTCGTATCCCGTGCGACGGAGTCGTCGACGATCATGTCGCCCACCGGCACGCCCTCAGCATCGGTGAAGCGAAGGATATGCTGGATGCCCGGAATCGTGCGCTTGTAGCTCATCTCGGATAGCTTGATGACAGGGGTCCACTTGTCGGCACCCTGCGCCTTCGTGGCAGAGAGCTTGTAGACACCGCCCAGAGACGGCTGCGGGTCGCAGGTGGCAAGCTTCGTGCCGACGCCGAAGGAATCGAGCGGCGCTCCCTGCGCGAAGAGCGACTGGATCGTGTATTCGTCGAGGTCGTTCGAGACGGAGATCTTCACATATGGAAGCCCTGCCTCATCAAACTCCTTGCGTGCAAGCTTCGAGAGCTTTGCAAGGTCGCCGGAATCGATGCGGATGGCAGCGAGGCGCTCGCCCTTTGCCTCCATCTCCTTCGCAACCGTGATCGCGTTCTGGATGCCCTTCTTCACGTCGTAGGTATCGACAAGAAGGACGCAGTTCTTCGGGCTCGACTTCGCGAAGGCACGGAAGGCCTCAAGCTCGGACGGGAATGCCATGACCCAGGAGTGGGCATGGGTGCCGAAGACGGGGATGCCGTAGATCTTGCCGGCAAGCACATTCGAGGTCGAGGAGGCGCCGCCCACATAGGAGGCACGGGCGACCGCAAGGCCGCCGTCAGGACCCTGGGCACGGCGGAGGCCGAAGTCAGACACAGGATGTCCCTGGGCAGACTGGACGACGCGGGCAGTCTTCGTGGCCACGAGCGTCTGGAAGTTCACGAGGTTCAGAAGCGCTGTCTCCATGAGCTGGCAGTCGATGATCGGTCCCTCGACCCTGACCATAGGCTCGCGCGGGAAGACGATGTCGCCTTCTGGAACTGCCCACACGCTCACATGGAGACGGAAGTCCCTGAGATAGTCGATGAAGCCCTGCTTGAACATCTTGCCGCCGCCCGGTGCCGGAAGAGATCCGAGATAGGAAAGCGCATCATCGTCGAACACGAAGTTCTCGACGAGGTCTGCAATCTGGCCCATACCGCAGGCAACGGCGTAGCCGCCTCCGAACGGATTCTCGCGGAAGAAGACATTGAAGCATGCCTGGGTATCGGCAAGTCCCGACTCCCAGAATCCCTGAGCCATCGTGAGCTCATAGAGATCGGTGTTGAGCGCGACGTCAGTCGGCTTCGTCCTATCGGTCAGCGACATAAAGGAAGACCCCCTGTACTGTCAGCCTGATATGTAAGCAGGTAAAGGGTACCACTTTTCCTGCATATCCCCTCAGCAACGCGCAACTAGTGGGAGAAGATGTTGACAAGAATAAAGATGATCGCGAGGCCGACGACAGCTACAATCGTGATCTTCTGGCCGAGCGGCATCTTGAGGTCGTCGTCGGGCTCCATGAGCTTGCGTCCGCGCTCGCGCTGTGCCTGCTCGTGCCTGATCTCTTCCTGCTCCTTTGCGGCCACGGCCTTCTCGGACCTCAGGTGCTCGAGCTCGGCGCGCTCCTGTGCTGCCTTGGCAGCTTCCTGGCGCTTTGCCTTCTCGGCCCTCAGCTCCTCGAGCTCGCGCCTCTCATCATCTGTGAGCTCCGTGCCCTTGTTCTCATCCATTGCCTTCACCAATCTATTGGTAGATATCTGCATTGCCTTGATGTGCTTATTCCCTCAACGGCGCTCTTCCATCAGAGCTCCGGGCCTTCCACGCCGGTTGCATCGAAGGCAGGCACAAAGCTCTCCGAGACCGTGCCGCCCTGCTGCCACCAGAGGCGCTCGAAGCCGAGCTCGTCCGAATGGTCAAGCACCTTTTCATACTCCGCATCCGTGACAGCGCCTGCAAGAGAGCCGCCCATCTTCCGGCAGCGCTCGTTTGCCGTGTACTGGTTCATGACAGAGATGTCGACATCGTTGCCGCAGAGCTCCCAGACGCGGTCAAGCACATGGCAGGAGTCATCGGCGTGCGACGGCAGTACAAGGTGTCGGACGATGATGCCCTGGAGCATCCGTCCGTCTGCGTCCTCAATCCTTCCGCCTTTTGCCATGAGCGCATCATGCATATGCCTGAGCGCTTCATGGGCCACAGCCGGGTAGTCCTTGGCCCCAGAGAGCTTGCCAGCAAGCTCTGCTGATGCGTACTTGTAGTCCGTAAGCCAGATATCGATATCGTCTGCAAGGGCATCGACGAGCTCTGGCAGCTCGTAGCCCGACGTGTTCGCGACAATCGGGAGCGTGAGGCCGGCATCCTTTGCAAGCAGGAGCGCCTCATGCACATAGGGTGCATAGTGGAAAGGCGTCACGAGATTGATGTTCAGGGCCCCCTGGTCCTGGAGCTCGAGCATGATCTTTGCCAAGCGCCTTACCGTAATCTTGTGGCCGAAGCCTTCCTGCGAGATGTTGTGGTTCTGGCAGAAGATGCAGCGCAGAGGGCAGCCAGTGAAGAAGATGGCACCCGACCCCGCCTCTCCCGATATCGGCGGCTCCTCCCAGAAATGGAGTGCGGCGCGTGCGATCCTGAGATCTGCCGTGGCGCCGCAGAGCCCTGCCTTGCCGGCTGCGCGTGCAGCGCCGCAGTGCCTGGGGCAGAGCGTGCAGGAAGCGAATGCATCCTCTGAGAGGAAATCCATAAGTCTCCTTCATGCAAGAAGACCCGGATGCAGAAGCATCCGGGTCCGATAGACGAATGGTGGAGATGAAGGGATTCGAACCCTCGGCCTCTGCCTTGCGAAGGCAGCGCTCTCCCAGCTGAGCTACATCCCCGTCTGGGCAGTGCGTTAGATATTCTCGCAATTCGAGCAGGTCGTGTCAATGCCCAATTTCTGGCTGCACATAGTAAAGGCAGCAGCAGCACGATGCAACAGATGCCGCCTCCTGCAGAACGTTTATGAACCCACCTTGCTAAGGTGGGTGTCCTCGTCGCCTGTTCCAGCTTCCTTAACACCGAAGGATACCTGTACTGGGAACGAGATATGGACTCCCTGTAAATACGTGTCGGTTCACCCAGTTTGTGCTGCAGGGGGACGGCACCACTCATGATAGGAAATGTCTCGTGCCTTGCACAGTCTTGACTTGTGGCTTGCAAACGGGAAATACTTGAGGTTGGCTGCAGCAAGCTAATACTTCTGCCTGCTTTGTGGCAGGCGTGAGTGCTCTGTTTTCCTTGCCTTCTCTTTCCGGTATGATTGAGAGGTTCTATCTCACTCACAGCCGATCCGAAGCAGGAGGTGTGGCGTGCATATCGAGCACTGGGTGCCCTACATCCTGCTCTTTCTGAGCGCACTCGTCACGACGCTTCTGACGACGCCTCTCGCTTCGAAGATTGCCTGGAAGGTCGGCGCTATCGACTACCCGGAGAAGCGCCGCATCAACAAGACGCCGATTCCCCGCATGGGCGGCATTGCAGTCTTCTTGGGTCTTTTCGTCACGCTGCTCCTCCAGATCTTCGGCTACCGCTATCTGGGCTGGCCCTTCTCGATCATGCCGCCCAGAAGCCGCGCCATCAGCTATCCACTTCTGGGCTTGGCTATGCTCACGATCTTCGTGACAGGCCTTCTCGATGACAAGTTCTCCCTGAAGCCCCACCAGAAGCTGTTCGGCCAGGTGCTCGCCGCAACCTTCGCTGCCTGCTCGGGTCTTGTTATCGGCAATATCGTGAGCCCCTTTACAGGCGAGTTCATCGAGCTCGGCATCTGGACCTACCCGATCACCGTCATCTATCTCGTTGCCTACGTGAACATCTTCAATCTGATCGATGGCCTCGACGGCCTTGCCTCAGGCATTGCCGTCATCGCAAGCTTCACGATGTTCATCATCGCCTTCGGCGGCGGCCGCTTCGATGCCGCAGGGCTCTCCATTGCCCTTGCCGGCGCCTGCCTCGGATTCCTGAAGTACAACTTCCACCCAGCATCAATCTTCCTCGGCGACTCGGGATCGATGCTCATAGGATTTGCCCTGGGCACGATCTCTCTTCTGAACGTCACGCGCATTGCCGGCCTCACGACGATCATCGTCCCACTTGTCATTGCCGGCATCCCCATCATCGATACCTTCTCTGCCATCGTCCGGCGCATGCGTGGCCATGTGAGCATCGGACAGGCTGACCGCGGCCACATCCATCACCGCCTCATTGCAGAAGGCTTCGACCAGCGCCAGGCCGTGCTTCTCATGTATGCCTGGACAAGCGTCCTCTGCATCGGCTCGTACGTCATGACGCAAGTGACTCTGTGGCCCCGCATCGCAATCTTCTTCCTGCTCTTCGTGATCTCAGCGCTTTTCTGCCGCCATCTCCACCTCTTCGAGCCGGTGCTTCTGCACCACCAGGACCCAGACACGGGAGACGATACCCTCATCACGCCGGACGACCCTGCCTTCAAGGCAGAAGAGGACAAGCTCGAGCATCACAGCCACCATCACCTGCACTGAGACTGGCATATCAAGACGCACAAGGAGCCTTCGTCTATGGAAGACGAGGCTCCAATCTTTGTATGCAATGCAGCGTCGCTTTGCCTGATATTTATAGATGCTGTCTCGATCGCTCCTCAGGGCAGTCCCTGGCCAGCGCCTCCAGAATCGACCTCAGCGCTTCCAATATTGCATGTGAGCAAGGAGCCATGAGTCTTCAGACATGAGCTTATACGCGCTCTGAGAGCGTCTGGCATGCAGGCCATCCTGCAGGGGTGAACAGGCTGCGTGTCCCCACACATGCAGGCATGATGCCTGGCACTGCGCTCTCCCCTTTCGTGCTCAGCAAAAAGCGCCCCCGCACATCTGTGCAGGGACGCCCATTCATTCACCTAGCGAGACAGCTTAGGCAGCAGCGAGGGCCTTCTTGGCAACCTCAGCGAGCTTTGCGAAGGCCTCGGGATCGTCGTAGGCGATCTGCGCGAGGACCTTGCGGTCGAGATCGACGCCAGCGAGCTTGAGGCCGTGCATGAAGTTCGAGTAGTTCAGATCGTTCATGCGGGCAGCAGCATTGATGCGCTGGATCCAGAGAGCGCGGATGTCACGCTTCTTGTTGCGGCGATCGCGGTACTGGTACTGGAGGGAGTGGGCAACCTGCTCCTTCATGCCGCGGAAGGTGCGGGAGGATGTACCGTAGTAGCCCTTGGAAAGCTTCTTCAGGGTCTGGCGCTTCTTGCGGCCAGTGACTGCGCGCTTGACACGTGCCATATATAATCAACTCCTATTAGCTGGATGCAATGCTTACTTGCCCATGCGGGCGGAAATGACCTTCACGTCTGCAGGAGCGACGGTGGTCTCCTGGCGGAAGCCACGGATGCGCTTCGGGGACTTCTTGGTCAGGATGTGGCTCTTGTAAGCCTTGGCACGCATGATCTTGCCGGTACCCGTACGGCGGAAGCGCTTTGCCGTACCCTTGTGCGTCTTCATCTTAGGCATACTCAGTTCTCCTTCTCTGTCTCGCTATCTTCTCCCGTGTCCACGTTGTCGAAGGCACCCTTGATGGGAGAAAGCAGCATGTGCATGTTACGGCCTTCCATCTTCGGCTGCGAATCAACCGTAGCGAAAGGCTTGAGCTCGTCCGCAAGCTTCTCGAGAACCATGAGACCCTGCTCGGGGTGCGCCATCTCGCGGCCGCGGAACATGATCGTGACCTTGACACGGGCGCCCTTCTTCAGGAAGCGGAGCACGTGGTTCTTCTTGGTCTCGTAGTCGCCCTTGTCGATCTTCGGGCGGAACTTCATTTCCTTGACTTCGATCTTGGCCTGGTTCTTGCGGGCCTGCTTGGCCTTGCGGGCCTGGTCGTACTTGTACTTGCTGTAGTCCATGACCTTGCAGACGGGAGGCTCTGCGTTGGGGGCAATCTCCACGAGGTCCATATTCTGTTCCTCGGCAATGCGCAGGGCATCGCGGACGCCAAACAGACCAAGCTGCGAGCCATCCACACCAATCAGACGGCAAGTACGAGCAGAAATCTCCCCGTTGATGCGGGGCTCATCGGACTTAGCTATCGCCGACACCTTCCTCTCTCTGGCAGTTGCCTGCCATATAAAAGAAAATCTCCCGGCACGCGAAGCAGCAGCCAGAAGACATGGGCCCAAAAGGGTGAACTCATATTGTCTGACCAGACAGCTGCTCAAGGCGCCGCAAGGTGGGGACGCATGCGCATCCCGCTTCGTTAACACTAAAAGACAGTGTACGCCTCAGACCGCATGCATGCAAGTCGGAGCCGCTCTTCGCTATCTCTTCACAGCACATCATAGCAGAAGGGCCCTCAGCTCGTACGCTGCTTTGTGGGAAACGTTTATCCCTGCAAACATTCGCTGCCCAGCTGCCTGCCACTTGCTACACTAGTCGATGCACATTCGCACGGACCGAGGAGCTGTACCTCATGCAGGAATTCGAACTTAGCGTCAATGGCCTCAAGGTCAAGGCCGCCTATGACTCGGCTACGATCGATGGAGTGCTCACACCTCTCGTGAAGCGCTGGTCGAACCTCGCCCGTGGCCTCGGCAGGCGCATGATCGTCTTCATGGCAGGAGCGCCAGGCACCGGCAAGTCATGCTGCGCGCAGACGCTTGAAGAGCTTTCGCTTTCGGTCGAAGGGGCACTGCCCTTGACGGCCATAAGCCTCGACGGCTTCCACTACCCCAACTCCTATCTGAGATCGAATGTGGCCGACGTCGATGGCCGCGAAGTGCGCCTCTCCGACATCAAGGGAGCACCCGAGACCTTCGATCTCAATGCCTTCCGCGCAAAGCTCATCGAGCTCAAGCGTGGCAAGCGCGTCCTCATGCCTGCCTACAGCAGGAAGACCCACGAGGTCGAGGAGAACGCTATTGCCGTCGACACGAGGATTGTCCTCATCGAGGGCAATTACCTGCTTCTCGACGAACGGGGCTGGAGAGGCCTCTGCGCCTACTGCAACGATTCCGTCTTCATCGAGGCCACGCCCTCCGAGCTCAAGGCACGCCTCATTGAGCGCAAGGTCGAGGGCGGCATGAAGAAGGCAGAAGCCGAGGCATTCTACGCGAAGAGCGACAGGAGAAACGTCGAGCGCGTTCTGGCGCACCGTGTCCCCTGTGCCGTTACGCTCGAGCAGTCAGGCATCAACCATCTCTCCAGGAAGACAGCACCTTCAAACCCAGAGGACCAGCTCCGCTAGCCGAAAACACATCTCAGCAAGAAAGAAGGCCGGAAGCGTGAGCTTCCGGCCTCATCCATATCGCTGGTGCCCGAGGTGGGACTCGAACCCACACGGCATTGCTGCCAACGGATTTTGAGTCCGTCACGTCTACCAATTCCATCACTCGGGCATATGTGCCTTCATCAGGCTCCCAAACTATACCAGATGCCAGGCATCCAGAACAGCCCATTTCTCTGTCTCTATATGAAGAGAGCCCCTATCCGGGGCTCTCTGGACACTCGATGGTGTCGGAGGCGGGACTTGAACCCGCACGACCTTTTAGTCAGTCACTAGCACCTCAAGCTAGCGCGTCTGCCAATTCCGCCACTCCGACATGCGTTGTGCGCAAGTGGTACTTTAGCATACTTCCCAAGCCGTACAGCCGACTTTTTTTCGGGAGTTCTCGGCGCTGCACATTTGGCACAGCCTAGTGCATGCCATCAGTTGCATGCTCCCCGTCCTGGAGCCAGGGGTTGTGCGCCAGCTCCTCTGCCATCGTCGTCTCGGGACCATGGCCGCAGAAGAGCGTATAGGAGGCGGGGATGCAGCGTTTGAGCTTGGCAAGCGTCTCCATGAGCTCTGCATGGCTGCCGCCAGGAAGGTCGGTCCTGCCGCAGGAGAGATGGAAGAGCGTATCTCCCACGAAGGCAAAGCCTTCTCCCAGAAGCACCATGCCGCCCGGCGTATGGCCCGGTGCAGCTATAGCCTCGAAGGAGAGCTCATCGAGCTTCCATGTGTCCCCGTCATGCAGCAGCTCGTCGGCGTCAGGGATCTGCTCCCCGTATGCCATGCCTGAGCCGTCCACCTTGCCGGAGTGCTCCTTTGCCCACGCATAGTCCGCCTCAGGCATCATGAACCTGGCACCGGTAGCCTCCTTCAGGGCACGCACGCCCGACACATGGTCGTTGTGGCCATGCGTGCAGACGATGAGGTCGACCGTGACATCTTTGAGCTCCTGGGCGATGCGTGCGCCCTGGTCTCCTGGATCGACCACCATGCAGTGGCCGTTCGATATCACGGCGTAGCAGTTCGTCTGGAAGGGGCTTACCACGAACTGTCTGAGCTCTGCCATCTAGAGCCTCCTCTTCATCTGGCTCGACCCTTCGCCCGGCATGATGCGGCGGGCATCGAAGACCGATGGCACACGGCTCACGTTTGCGAGAAGCGGCATGAGCAGGCTCGCGTCGGAGATTGCAATGAGGAAGCGCAGGCGTGCCACGCCCTGGGCAGACGTCTGGGTCGCAGCGGACAGGATATTGCCGCCAGAATCGTTGATTGCGATCGTGGCATCCTTGAGAAGCCCCATGCGGTCCGATGCTTCGACGACGATCTCGACCTGGAACTCGGTAGCACCCGACGTATCCCACTCGACGTCGATCATGCGCTCAGGATGCTCCATGAGGCCCTTCACGTTCGGGCAGTTCGCGCGGTGGACCGAGACGCCGCGTCCACGTGTCACGAAGCCCACGATATCGTCGCCTGCAACAGGGTTGCAGCAGTGGGCAAGGTGGACCATCAGGTCCGGGTCGCCCTTCGCGATCACGCCGCAGCTCGAGCGCTTCTTTCTCTCCTCGCGGGTCGGCTTCGACGGCTTGATGAGCGGCCGGTCCTCCATGATGGCACGGCGCATCTCCTCTTCGCGGTCTGCCTGGGCCTGTGCCTGGGCATTGGCTTCAGGAGAGCCCTCGAGCATGACCTCTTCGAGGCGGTTCGCGACGATCTTCGGCGTGTACTTGCCGGCACCGATCGATGCCATGAGGTCGTCTACGGTGTGAACATCGAACTGCGGCAGGACCTTCTCGCAGGCCTTCTGCACGCGCGGCGTGGAGATGCCGTAGCCGCGCTTCCTGAGCTCGTGGGCAAGGTCGTTCCTGCCGGTCTCCATATCGTCGGCACGGGTGACGGAAGCGAAGTACTTCCTGATCTTGGCTCTGGCCGACGGCGTCGCGACGATGTTCACCCAGTCGCGTGACGGCTTGGCATTGTTGTTCGTCAGGATCTCGACGCGGTCGCCCATCTTGAGGCGATAGGTAAGCGGCACGACGGCGCCATTGACCTTGGCACCGACGCAGTGGTTGCCGACCTCCGTGTGCACAGCGTAGGCAAAGTCGAGAGGCGTCGAGTCGCGCCGGAGGCTCATGACCTCGCCCTTCGGCGTGAAGACGAAGATCTCGTCCTCGAAGAGGTCGACCCTCAGGTTGTTCAGGAACTCATGGGCATCGTCGATGTCGCCCTCGGTCGTCCACTCGAGGTTCTTCCTGATGTAGTTGATGGCAGAATCGATGTTCTTGTCGTCTGCGCTCATGAGGCCCTGGGAGTTGCCGGCCTTCTTGTAGAGCCAGTGTGCTGCGATACCATATTCTGCCTGCTCGTGCATCTGCACGGTGCGAATCTGGATCTCGATCGGGCGGGCATCGGGACCGATGACGGTGGTATGGAGAGACTGGTAGAGATTTGCCTTCGGTGTTGCGATGTAGTCCTTGAAGCGTCCTGGCAGAGGATGCCAGAGCGAGTGAACGGCGCCCAGGACGGAGTAGCACTCGCCAACCGTATGCACGATCACGCGAAGTGCTATGAGGTCATAGATGTCGGAGAACTCGAGGTCCTTCCTGAGCATCTTCTGGTAGATGGACCACAGATGCTTCGGGCGTCCCGTGATCTGGAAGTTCTTGATGCCGGCGCGCTTGAGCTCGTCGTCCAGGACCTTTATGGCCTCATCGGTATCCTGCTCGCGCTGGGCACGCGAGTCCTGGACCATGCGGGCGATCCTCTGGTATTCCTCAGGCTCGAGGTAGTAGAACGCAAGGTCTTCGAGCTCCCACTTGATGGAGCTGATGCCGAGACGATCTGCCAGCGGCGCATAGACATCCATCGTCTCATGCGCCTTGAAGATGCGTCGGTCGGGCGGCAGTGCCGCGAGCGTCCTCATGTTGTGCAGGCGGTCTGCAAGCTTGATGATGATGACACGGATGTCCTTCGACATCGCCAAGAACATCTTGCGCAGGTTCAGGGCCTGCTTCTCGTCCATCGACTCGACCTCGATCGAGGTGAGCTTCGTGACGCCGTCCACGAGCTCTGCCACCGTCTCGCCGAAGCGCTCGGAGATGTCAGAGAGCGTGGCAGGCGTGTCTTCGACCGTGTCGTGCAGAAGCGCAGCACAGATCGAATCCTCATCCATATGGAGCTTGTCGGCGAGAATCAGCGCAACCTCGACCGGATGGTTGATGTAGGGCTCGCCAGAGCGCCTTTTCTGGTCCTTGTGGAACTCGGCTGCAAAGTGATAGGCCTCGTGAATCTTCGAGACCGCCTCTTCGTCCATGTAGCGGGAGCAGGTAACCTCGAGGAGGCGCCAGTTGTCTGCATTCGGAATGGCCTTTTCTGCCATGGTTCACTCCTCTCCGTCGACGGTACGTCCCATATGCGGGATGATGGGCCTGCAGAGTGCGCATGAGAGCTCCTGTGCCGTTGCCGTGAGGATCCAGTCCCGGAATCGGGCGAAATCCTCGCGTGCACGCATGCCCTCGAGATAGCGGATGGACTGCTCGAGGTCCATGCGGGAAGGAGCGTCTGCCATGAGTATACGACGCTGGGATCCCCAGCCGCTCGTCGAGAGGAAGCCGAGCTCCTGGAATATCTGGATGCCGGCAGAGACAGACCCCTCATCGATGTGCGCTCTGTCGTCCATGGAGAGGCAGGCCTCGGCGATATCGGCATTCGCCGCGTCGAAGCTGCCATCTCCGCCTTCTGCCTTTGCAGCTCTGCCAAGCTGCATGAGCGTGCGATAGAGCACGACGAGGTCAGAGCGTGCAGGGGCAGCAGAGGCGATGATGCGCTCATCGATTCTGGCATCCCTGCTGCTGAAGAGCAGGTGCACCTGGGCAGGCTTCCCATCCCTTCCGGCACGGCCGCACATCTGGTTGAACTCAATCTCCGAGAATGGCATATGGAAGAGGACCGCATGCCTGATATCAGGGATATCGACACCCTCGCCGAAGGCAGAGGTCGCAACGATGCAGGAAAGGTCTCCCTCGCGGAAGGCACGCTCGACGCGTGCACGGTCGCGGCGCGTGAGACCTGCGTTATAGAAGGCGATGCGTCCCGCCTCATCCGGCACGGCGTGCCTGAGCATCCTCACGAGCGCCACCGACTGCTCGCGGGAGTTCACGTAGCAGACGCACTTCTCCCCTGCTGCCACGATATGCACAAGCGCCGCCTCGCGGTCGCGCAGCTCGCGAAGATCGTCGAGCACAAGGTTCGTCCTGCTCGTTCTGTCGATGAGGACATTCGATTTCGGAATCTGGAAAAGCCGGCAGAGCTCTCTTGCCACCGGATCGGGTGCCGTCGCGCTGACTGCAAGGCAGACCGGATGCCCCAAGGCTTCCAAGATCTTCGGGAAGTCGCTATAGGCGTCTCTCTTTGCAGGCCCTGCCTGCCCTGCATGGTGGGCTTCGTCGACGACGACAAAGCCTATGCGTCCGCCCTTTGCGAAGCGGCGTGCATGGACTGCGAGGAACTCGGGCGTCGTGAGCACGACGTCGACCTCCCCTGCAGCAAGCGCAGCAAAGATGTCCTCCCGCTCTCCCTGGCCTGTGGCACCGGTCAGGACGCGCACGGTCATGCCGAGAGCGCCGAAGGCTTCCTCGAGATGGCATCTCTGGTCTGCAACAAGGGCGCGGAGCGGATAGACGAATATCGATGCCTTGTGCTCCGCGAGCGCCATGCGCGCGGCGTGGACATGGAAGATGAGGCTCTTGCCACGACCCGTAGCCATCACGCAGAAGCAGGATTTGCCCGCACCGAGGAGCGCGAGCGCCTCCCGCTGTGCCGGCAGAAGGTCGTGGTCGCCGATGAAAAGATGCGAGAGACGCTCTGCAAGCGCCTCAGGCGCAAGCCCCGAGAGCTCCTGGCGCAGTGCCTGCACGCCCTTGGCCTTCGAAGCTGCTGCCTGCACCTCCTTCGGCTGACGCATGACCTGGATATCGATGGCGGCATCCTGGCTCCTTGTGGTGCAGACGACCTTCAGCACCTCGGCACGATAGGTCGCGCCGGCATCGATGGCAGGCACAAGCGCTGCTGCGATATGATGGCGCAGATGCCCCAAGACTGCGCCTTCCTTCGTCACGAGGGCAAGGGAGCACATCTCTGCCGTGCCGTCAGAGCAGACGGAGAGCTCCTCGCCTTCCGAAAGACGCGTGGGGTCGGTTCCTTCCGGCATCCTCACGACACGGGTCCTGAATTTGAGCGCCTCTGCTATGCCTGCATGTTCAGGGACCGAGAGCACCTCCGAGGCGTGCTCGAAGAGCTCGTCGGCAAGCGTCGGCTCCGCCTTCCTGCTGTCCTCGTCAGGAGTCCTGTAGATGATGTCCTTGACCATGAGCTTCGGCTTCGTGCGCCCCTGCCAGGTCTCGTTCACAGCCTCGAAGACGAGGTCCACGGCACCGTCGTAGCCTGACGCCTTCTCGATGTGGGGCGTCCGGAACATGATGGCAGGCACGGCGTGCGTGCCATCGCTTGCGACGAAGCGCAGATGGTCGCCGTTCGTGCCGACACGCGCCCTGCCCCTCATCGTGACGCCGCAGACGCCGAAGAGCGGCTTCTTGTTGCCCATACCGAAAGGCTGGAGGATCTCAAGCGAGGAGATTGTCGGACGGTCGACCTCTGCGAGGGAGACGATCGCTGCGACCTCGCCTCTGTCCTCGAACTGCTCTGCAGGCAGGGCATCCATGATGGCTTCCATGCGGTCGCGGAAAGCATCGAGATTGGCGGCATCGAGCGTGACGCCGACTGCTCCTGCATGGCCGCCAAAGCGGATCAGGAGGTCCGAGCACTGCTCGACCGCATGGAAGAGATCGACAGAACCCACGGAGCGGCCAGAGCCTCTGGCAACGCCGTCAGAGATCGTGAAGAGGAGGGCTGGCACATGGTATTTGTTCACCATGCGTGAGGCGACGATGCCCTTGACGCCCTCATGCCAGCCTTCGCCGCCGACGACGATGACGCGACCGCCCTCGTAGAGTGCATCAACCATTGCCATCGCTTCGTCGGTAAGCGCTGCCTCGATCTCGCGGCGCTCCGAGTTGATGGCCTCGAGCTGGCCGGCAAGACGGGTCGCCTCCTGCTTGTCATCCGTGAGCAGGAGCTGGAAGGCCACATCGGTCGAGCCCATGCGTCCTGCGGCATTGAGGCGAGGTATGAGCGAGAACGGCAGGCTGTCTGCTGTGACCGTCGAGAGGTCGGTGCCCGAGCTTGCAGCCAGAGCGACGATGCCCGGACGGTCCGTCTTCCTCATGCGCTCGAGGCCATCGGTCACAAGTGCCCTGTTCTCGCCGCACAGGTCCATCATGTCGGAAATCGTGCCGAGGGTCGCGACCTCCGTGTAGTGCCGCCAGAGGTCGGGGTTCCCAAGCCTCTCGCCCAGGACCTGCACAAGCTTCAAAGCCACACCGGCTCCGGCAAGGTCTCTGCTCGGGCAGTCTTCCGTCATTTTCGGATCGGTCACCGGCACGCCTTCAGGCACGAGGTCTCCCGGCTCGTGGTGGTCGGTCACGACGACGTCGATGCCCTCTTCCTTGAGCCATGCGACTTCGTTCTTCGCTGCTATGCCGTTGTCTACCGTGACGATGAGGTCGGGCGATGCCTTCTCCTGCACACGCGCGAGCGCCTCGCGCGAAAGGCCATAGCCCTCGCCGAAGCGGTTTGGTATGAACGGAGCGACCTTGCCTCCGAGCGCCCGGAGACCGAGCGTCAGAAGGCAGGTCGCACTCATGCCGTCGACATCGAAATCGCCGAAGACCGCTATCTGCTCGCCACGCTCGAGCGCTGCCTCGACCCTGTCCGCTGCTTCCTTCATGCCTGGAATCAGCAGAGGGTCCTGCCAGTTACGATCGAGCGAGGGTGTGAGGAAGCGCTTCGCTTCCTCCACGTCGCGTATGCCGCGGGCGCACATCACGCGTGCCACAAGGGGCGGCACGTCGAGTGCATTCGCCAGCTTGGAAGCGGCCTCGGCATCTAGAGGAAGGACATCCCAGCGTCTGCTTCCCTTGAGGCCTGCCATAAAGATCAGGCCTCCTGTGCGGGCGTTGCCGTATCACGGTACTTGGCGGCAATCTTTGCCCACTTGGGCTCCTTGCCCTTCCAGACGCAGAGGATCTGGGAAGCGACCGCGAAGCTCGAATAGGTGCCGAGGAGCTCGCCAACGAACATGGCAAAGGCAAAGTCGCGCAGGGTCGAACCGCCAATAGCAAGCATGCAGATGACCGGCACGATCGACGTGATCGTCGTGTTGATGGTGCGGACGATGACCTCATTGATCGAGTAGTTCGCGATCTCGTCGTAGGTATGGTGCTTGCCGTCAGAAAGCTGCTTTGCGTTCTCGTCGATGCGGTTGAACTCGACGACCGTGTCGTAGAGCGAATAGCCCATGATCGTCAGGAGCGCTGCCACGACATTCGGCGTGATCGGCATCTGCGTCCAGGCATAGACACCGATGGTGATGAGCAGGTCGTGCACGAGGGCGATGACAGCAGAGATCGACATCTTGAATTCGTAGCGAATCGAGACATAGACGATGATGGCGGCAATTGCGACGAAGAAGGCAAGAAGCGAAGAGCGGGTGACATCTGCTCCCCAGTCAGGGCCGATCGTCGTGACCTGATAGGAGGAATCCTCGAGGCCGAGCCTGTCTGCGACCTGGTTGGCATGGTCGGTGGCCGTCTGGGGATCCGTCGTGCCAGAACGCACGAGGAAGCCCGTCGCGCCGTCGGTGACAGAGGTCTGGACCGTCGCTTCGCCCTCGCCTGCATCGGCAAGCGCATCGCGCATCTGCTCGATCGTGATCTCTCCCGTATCGCGGAAGTCGATCTCGGTGCCGCCAATGAACTCGATGCCGAAGACAAGGCCGCGGACAAGGATGCCGACGATGGAAAGAGCGATGAGGACACCGGAGATGACGAAGAAGACACGGCGGTGCTTCATGAACTGGATCTCGCCCTTGAAGTGGCTACGCATGGGCCACACCTCCCTTCACGCCCCGCTCGCTGCGGGCGCGTTCTGCCTCTTCCAGATCTTCCTCGATGCCCCAGAACTTTGGGTGCTTCTCGATCTGGTGCTGGGCCAGAAGGCGAAGTGCCGGTGCCTTGAAGCAGAACATCGTCACGATGTCGCAGGCAACGCCGAGCGCAAGCGTGAGGCCGAAGCCCTTGACCGTGCCAGAGGCGAAGGCGAAGAGGGCGATAGCGGAGACGAGCGTCACGATATCGGCGTCAAGCGAGGTCTTGATGCCGTGCTTCGTGCCGGAGATCGAGGCGTTCTTGACGCTCCTCCCCATCCTGATCTCCTCGCGGAAGCGCTCGAGCACGAGAATCGACGAGTCGGCAGCAGATCCTGTCGTCAAGACCATGCCGGCAAGTCCCGGAAGCGTCAGGCTGAAGAGGCCATTCTTCGAGAGGATGGCAAGAAGGCCGAGATACAGGACAGCGAAGCAGGCAAGCGAACCCAGAGTCAGGATGCCCATGCCACGGTAGAAGAAGAAGAGATACACGACGACGATCGCGACACCGGTCGCAATGGCGAGGATGCCCTGCTGGAGGGAGTCCTGGCCAAGCGTCGGTCCGACGACGCGGGACTCGGAGTATGTGAGCGTCACAGGAAGCGAGCCGGAGTCCAGGACCGTCTTCAGGCTCTTTGCCTCATCGAGCGTGAAGGAGCCCGATATGGAGACATTGCCATCCGTGATGGCGGATTGCACTGCTGGCGCAGACTTCACGACGCCGTCGAGCACGATAGCGATCTGGCCCTTCGTCGGGGCAAGCTCGGTCGTGACATCGCCGAAGATCCGGGCACCTTCGCTGTTGAACGAGACATTCACGACATACTCGCCCGTCGAGGACTGGGCGACAGAGGTCTTCGTGATATAGGAGCCATCCATGAAGGCGGTGTAGGAGCCATCAGCAAGCTCGACATCCTCCTGGCCATTCCTGATCTTCAGGAGCGCATCGGCGTCGCCGATATCGTCGAGGCGGACGAACTCGATATGTCCGGTCTGGCCGATGGTCTGGACGGCGGCCTCTGCATCCGTCGCACCCGGAATCTGGACGAGGATGGAATTTGCGCCCTGCTGCTGCACGGTCGCCTCGGAAGCGCCGAGCGAGTTCACGCGGTTCTGGACAATCGATGTAGCGGTAGCCATATCATCAGAGCTCGGCTGAGAGCCATCAGACTTCGAGGCCGTCAGAATGACGGAGACGCCGCCCTTGATATCGAGACCCTGATTGATGGAGGTGCCAAGCGGCGTGAAGGCAATCACGCAGGCAACGCAGACCGCTGCGAGAACGACGAGCGTCGATACCCAGCGGCGGGCGTTTGCGCTCAGGCGCCGCTTCGAGCGTGATTTCGGGCGCTTCGGTGCCGTAGCCGATGCGCCTTCTGAGGCATTCCAGCGCGCGACACCCGATTCTTGGGGTGCTTGCCCCTTCTTGTTCTTAGCCATGTCCCTGCAACTTTCTGGAACCTATGGTCCCTCGTATCTGCAACAGAACCATTATAGGGACATGGCCAAGATTGACAAAATGCGGAAAAGCTGGGCAATCAGAAGTCGCGCACTGCTTCCGATGCCATCCACTCGTCCTCGAACTGCTTGTAGGTGCCCGCAAAGATCGCAGCGCGTGCCTGGCGCATGAGCTCCAGGAGGAAGTAGATGTTGTGCATGGAGAGGAGGATGGCGCCGACCATCTCCTGCTGCTTCACGAGATGATGGATGTAGGCACGCGTGAAGCCGCCTGTGCAGACAGGACACGTGCACTTGTCATCGAGCGGTCCGTGGTCGTGCGTATACTTCGCGTTCTTGAGGTTCATCCTTCCCTCATGGCTGAAGGCGGTGCCCATGCGAGCCGTGCGGGTCGGAAGCACGCAGTCGAACATATCGACACCACAGCCCACCTCATGCACAAGCGTCGTCGGATTGCCGACGCCCATGAGGTAGCGGGGCTTGTCCTTCGGCATGTACTCGGAGACCAAGGGATCGAGCGTCTCGCACATCGTCTCGAAGTCCTCGCCCACCGAGTAGCCGCCGATGCCGTAGCCGGGAAAATCGGCGCATTCCTCAAGATGGTGCAAGGACCGAAGGCGCAGGTCCATGTGCATGCCGCCCTGGACGATACCGAAGAGGGCCTGATCCTCGCGGGTATGAGCCGCAAAGCAGCGCTCTGCCCAGGCGCTCGAGAGCTCGACCGCACGCTCGACGAAGGAGCGCTCTGCCGGATAGGGCGGGCACTGGTCGAGCTGCATCACGATATCAGCACCGAGCTGCTCTGCGATGTGCATGTTGTCCTCGGGCGTCCAGTGGATATAGGAGCCGTCGTAGTCGACCGCACGGAACGTCACGCCCTCATCGGAGAGCTTCGTGAACTCGCCGTGGGAGAAGACCTGGAAGCCGCCCGAATCGGTAAGGATTGGACGGTGCCACTGCATGAACTCGTGAAGGCCGCCCATCTCGTCCACAAGGTCTGCTCCCGGCCTGTTTGCGAGATGGTAGGTGTTCGCGAGGATGATCTTGGCGCCAAGCTCCTCGAGCGTGGAGGGAAGGATGCCCTTCACGGTTGCCTTCGTGCCGACCGGCATGAAGATGGGCGTCGGGATGTCGCCGTGCTCGGTATGGATGAGGCCGGCACGTGCATGGGTCAGAGGATCTTCTGCCTGGACCGTGAACGTGAAATTCGGATTGCTGGCCATGTTATGCCTCCTTTGCAGGTGCGTGCGCCTCTTCGAGCGCAGCCCCTATCCAGACGGCGACGCCGTCCTCATCGATGCTTGGGCAGATTTCGTCTGCAAGCGCCTTCACATCGTCCGATGCGTTGCCCATCGCGACGAAATGGCCGACATGCCCGATGAGCGGGATATCGTTTCCGCCGTCGCCGAAAGCGACAACTGCCCCTTTCGGGATGCCCAGATAGGCAGCAAGCGCGTCGGCGCCCGTGCCCTTTGTGACACCCTTCTTCGTGATCTCGATCTGGGTCTTCTCCATCTCGGCGACTTCCCAGATGCCTTCACGCTCGAGGATTCGCTCTGCCGCCTTCATGTTCTCGGGTACCGGGAAGGAGCAGTCGAGCTTCTCTATCCCATCCTCTGCACTCTTGAGCTTCGGAAGGGCTGACAGGCAGCTGTGCCATCCTTTGAGACGGAATATCGGATGCGAGACGAAGCCCTTCAGAATATCGAGGGCTGACCCGCTCCTGCGCTCCGTCTGTCCTGCCATATAGGAGATGGCACCTGCCTCGGCGTAGGTATCCATACCGAGATGGACATGCCAGGCAGCATGGAGCGGCCTGAACGCCTGGTAGATCCTGAGCGCGTCATCACGCTCGATGGACCTGCGCACAAGCGGTGCAAGATTCCCGTCGGCGATGCAGGCTCCATTTGCTGTCACGTAATAATCCATGCACTCAGCATCGGTGGCCGGCCCTTCGATGAGGCCACGCGGGCGCCCACTGCAGACAGCCGTCGCGACACCGTGGTCCTGGAGCATCTTGATTGCCGCTACAACCCGAGGAGAGATTCCCTGATGATGCGCAAGAATCGTTCCATCGAGGTCAAAAAGGCACAGCCCGATGCCCTGAGGGCACCGGGCTGTTCCGGTCAATCCTTGCTTGAGTGCAGAGGGCTGACTACTTCTCGCCAAAGCCGTCGTCAATCAGAGCAACGAGGGTGTCGAGAGCTTCCTGCTCCTGGTCGCCGTCGCAGGCAACCTCGACCTTGGTGCCAGCAGCGAGGCCAGCAGCAAGAATCATCATGATGGACTTTGCGTTGACAGGAGCGGAGCCCTTCGTGAGGTCCTTGATTGTCACATTGCAGGGGAACTTCTTTGCGGCAGCAACAAACTGGGAAGCGGGACGTGCGTGAAGACCAGTAGCGTTGACAATGGTCGTCTGCTTGGAAACCATCTTTTTCTCCTTTGACACGACAATGGAGCGCGCGGGCTGCCCCGCAATGCGCATTTGCCATTACTTTAACAAAACTTGTGTACTTGTGACACACTTTCTTTGCACTACGCAGAATCCAGAATGTTCCAGCATATTCCCTCCATCTCGAAGCTCTGCAGCTGTCCGCGATGGCATGAAATGACACCCGCTTTCCTATTTCTGGGCAGCGGCGGGCGGAAATGCGCCAAAATGGTAAATGTACATGCTGAAGCACCAAGGAGCTTGGAAACCATGCAGGACAACGCAGAAGAGCGCAGCGATACGAAGAAGCCCCGCCATGAGAGGCGCAAGGACAAGAAGCAGCAGAAGGACCAGAAGACACAGAAGAAGCCGAAGGGCTCCTCTGGCTTCACAGGCGGCTTTGCTGCCATGAGGCAGGTGCACGCTGCCTCGAAGGAGCACTCGAATGCCCGCTCCGAGCTCAAGAAGGCAGCGTCCGCACTCGCCGAGGACAAGAAGGTGCTCGACCACAGGATCGATGTGACGAGAAGCTACGCCCAGATCGTCTCCGAGCAGACGAAGGCCAGGACGGATGCCGAGAAGGCGAAGGCTGCAGCAGAGCGCCGCATCGAGGTCCTGAAGGAAGAGCATGACAAGCTGGCCGGCGAGCTCGAAGCCATGCGCTCGGAGCATGCAGAAGCGCTCAAGCCTTTCCAGAACGTCATGGAATCCACCCGTGGGCGCGCTGACGATACGGCAAAGCTCCTCTCCGAAGCGAAGAAGGCCGCCAAGGCTGCGCAGACCGAGGCAAACGATGCACAGGCACGCCGCGAGCAGAGGATCTCTGCCGCGAACAAGGCCTACGACAATGCCCAGGCACGTCTTCGCAAGCTCAACGCCGACTTCGAGGAGCTCAAAGGCAGGCCTGATACCGATGCTGGCGCCATCGCCCGCATGGAGCAGGAGATCTCTGCCGAGAAGGCACACCTCGAGAGCACGAAGGCAGACATCCCTCTGGTTACCGACGAGGCACAGAAGAATGTCGATGCCGCCCAGCGCCATCTCTGGAACCAGCGGCAGGCACTCGATTCCGCGCAGAAGGCAGCAGAGGAAGCAAGCACTGAAGCCAAGCGTCGGAAGGCCGAGTACGACGAGCGCTACCAGAGCTTCCAGACCGAGGAGGCAACGCTCGACAACGATGTCGTGCAGCGCGAGATGGGGATCCGCGATGCCTCGAAGGACCGCGACACGGCTCAGGCAAATATCGAGGCCGCCCAGAAGCTCCTCGATGAGGCAGAGGACATCCATGCCCACCCCGAGGTCACGAAGAAGCTCGCCGAATCCGTGGCAGAGAAGCAGCATCTCGTCGATATCCAGAAGCAGGAAGTGAGCTCGCTTGCCCGCTCCGAAAAGCAGCTCAGGAGCTCCACGAGAAAGCAGCGCATCACCTTCATCTCCCTCCTCATCGTAATCGCTGCCGTCATCCTCCTCATTATCTGGTTCCTGACGCACTGATATGTAGATCCTTCTGTCAAGAGGCATGATTGTCCCATCCCCGGATTCCGCTCCGAGGATGGGGCCATTCTCTATATCGTCCTCCGGAAGCCCTGCGCCTTCGTGGCGTGTCTGATTCGACGCACGACTGCGAGTCTGATATCCGCGCGTTGGGTAGCGCATTCCGATGCTTCCGGCTGGGGAGTTCCGCGTGCCTGGGATCGCGCGTGGCCCGAAGGCTGCGCATAGTGCGTTCGCGGATTGCCCCACGCGCCATCGAGCCAGGCGCGGGCTTCCGGGAAGGACCCATCTGTCAGGCTGCGGCCCAGGGCCGCAGCGGCATCACCCGGCCATCCTGGCGAGCGCCCAGACGAACCCTGCGAGCTCGCGCGCGATGGCGGTGTTCACGACGCTGGCAGGCTTGCCGCGCCCTCTCAGATGGGCAGCACGGCTGTGGAGCCTGCGGTTCGCCCGCGCGGCAGCCTCGGCGACATCTGCAGGCACGCCCGCCGCATCGTCCATGGCTGCCGCAGACGTCGGCCTCAGGGGCCGTATGTGCTGCCATGCCGCCTCCACGAGGAGGGTCCTCGCATGGATATTGCCCGTCCGGGTGATGCTGCCGCGCGAGACGCTCTCCCCGCTCGATGACTCCGATGGCACGAGCCCCACGAAGGACATGAACGACCGTGCATCCGGGAAGCGGGAGAAGTCCCCGATCTCGGCTGCGATGGAGAAGGCGGTCACGGCCGGTATCCCCCTGACGCACCTCAGGGCCGAGACCGCAGGGGCCATGTCCTCCCCGGCAGCGCGCTCCTCTATGGCCCTGCCGGGCCTTGCGCGCCTGAGCCCGGGCGACCTCACGCTCTCGAGATATTCCCCGAAGACGAGCCGCTCGCAGGGGTCCGCGAATCCGGGCCTGCCGAGCCATTCCCTGTGGGCCTTCGTCCATGCGGTCTTTCCGGGATACACGATCCCCTTCCTGAGCAGGAACTTCGAGAGCAGATGCCTCGCGCGCATCAGGTCGTGGCGGCAGTCCTCGCGTGCCCGCGCCAGGTCGCGTGCGGCCTCCATCGCCTCGGTGGGCATGGCCACCTCGACGATGTTGCCCACGGCGAGCATGCGCGCCAGGAAGGTGGCGTCGCGCCTGTCGGTCTTCACCCTGTCGCCAGAGGGCCTGAGCATCTTGGAGACGGCGCCGACCACGCATGGGACGCCTGCCTTGCCGGGCTTCCTCTCCAGGCCGGAGCCCGTGGGGCCGGACTCGTAGACGCATCTTGCGGGCTGGGGCATGCCCTTGGCCCATTCGGCGACCTTGCCCGCGTCATACGGGAAGGCCTTCTGGACTATCTCCCCGGTCTCCGGGATGAAGGCCGTGGCGGCGATGGAACGCGCGTGTACGTCGAGCCCGATGCTGGTACGATAGAGCATGGCTGGGACCTCCTGCGAAATGTGGCAAGCCGGTCGGACAACCGAAGCCTAACCCACGATGCCCCACAGAGGGCCCTTGTTTCTTGAATGAGGTTCCAGCTGCCTTTCTCCATATCGTCTAGGACAAAGCAGCCACAAGGCAGCACAAAGGCCGGACCTGCACTGAGCAGATCCGGCCTTCTTCGTAGCTTGATATGTTGCAGATAGCCTAGTCGATGAACATGGCATCACCGAAGGAGAGCATCCTGAAGCGGTGGTCGATTGCATCCTGGTAGGCATCCATGATCTGGTCCCTCGTCGCGAAGGCGGAGACAAGCATCATGAGAGTCGAGCGCGGCACATGGAAGTTCGTGATCAGGGCATCGACCACGTGGTAGGTCGAGCCCGGCATGAGATAGAGGTTCGTCGTGGCGTTCTTGCGCTCCACGATATCGCCCTTGCCCGTGACCTTGGCAGAATCCTGTGCATCCTCGAAGCGGCGTGCCGTTACCGGAGGATTGGAGACCGGTGCATCTGCCTCCCAGGCGCTCTCGAGCGACCGGACGCTCGTCGTGCCGACGGCAATCACGCGGTGCCCCGCTGCCTTCGTTGCATGCACGGCATCCACGACATCCTGCGGGACGTGATAGCGCTCGGTATGCATGACATGCTTCGTAGGATCGTCCTCCTCGACGAGGCGGAAGGTGTCGATGCCGACCTCGAGCTCCACGGTCTTCCAGCCGATGCCCTGCTTCTCGAGGCGCTCGATGAGCTCCGGCGTGAAGTGAAGTCCTGCTGTCGGGGCTGCTGCGGAGTGCTCCTCATGCATGGCATAGACGGTCTGGTATTTCTCGGGGTCGCCCTCATACTGCGTGATGTAGGGAGGCAGGGGCACATGTCCTGCCTTGTGCATGGCTTCGTCGAGCGTAAGCCCCTCTGCCGGCGTAAAGCGCACGAGCCTGCCGCCACGCGAATCGTCCACGTAGTCGACGATCTCGCCCGTAAGGACGACCGGAGCCGTCTCCGGTGCATGGGCGCCACCAGGACGATACTCGACGACATTGCCCGGCTTCAGGCGCTTTCCCGGGTTCACGAGGCACTCCCAGACATGTCCCAGAGGATCCTTGTCCTCGCGGCGCTTCAGGAGCAATGTCTCGGAGACGCCGCCTGTCTGGCGCTTCCTGCCGACGAGACGTGCCGGCATGACACGGGTCTTGTTTGCGACGAGCAGGTCTCCCGGCTCGAGGTACTCGCCGATATCGGTGAACGTGCGGTACTCGTGGCCACCGTTCTCGCGGTGCAGCACGAAGAGACGGCAGGAATCCCTCGGGTCTGCCGGCTCCTGCGCGATGAGCTCATCAGGCAGCGGATAGTCGAAATCGTCAGTGCGCATAGAGATAATCCTTTTTGTTCTTTACGTTATGCCTTGTTGATGATAGCGCGCTTTGAGCTTTCAGGCTCACTGTGCACAAGGCACACATCGAGCTGCTGCTCGATTCGCCTTGTGCTCGGCCTTGCGCATGTCGCGTGCTTCATGCCGTTCGATGGCAGCTTCTGCCGCAGAGAAGCGGCAGCCGCAGTAGTTCTGCCGATACATCCCGAGCGCACGGGAATCGGTGACCGACTCCGGATAATGGGGCCTGAAGTCGCGCCAGACCTCTTCCAGGCCATACTTCGGCGCAAGCTTCGAAAGCACCTCATGGCAGGCATCGAAGAGCTGGTAGGGCGAGACGACAAGCGTCGTCGAGATGTAGTGGAAGCCCTCTTCCTTCGCTACCCTGCAGGACTCCTCGAGACGCACGCGGTAGCAGGCACGGCAGCGTGCCTCGCGCGCAAGCCCGGCTGGCGCCACCTTCGCCTCCCAGAGATCGCGGCGGTCCTCTGCAACGATCACCGGCACGTGGGCCACTTCATCTGCCCAGGCAAGCAGGGTCTTAAGGCGCTTGTCATGCTCTTCAATGGGCTGGATGTTCGGATTTGTCCAGCAGATGGTCAGCTCGAAGCCTTCCTCGCGCAGATATTTCACCGGCTCGAGCGAGCAGGGCCCGCAGCAGGCATGAAGAAGGAGCGGTGTGCCCATAGATTCCTCTCTTATGGTCTATTGCTGCTACAACCGTAGCATTCAAAGCCATCTGTTGCAGCCACAGAAATTTGTTCTGCGAAAAGCGTAAAACCCGCGCAGGTGGGTAGCATGAAGGCAGCAAAAATCCCAAAGACAGAGCGAGGTGCCTATGCCCGAAGCAAAGCCCATCAATCCCGGCAATCCCCCCGTCGTGGAAAGCGCTCCCCCGCTTTCGGGCAACCCTCAGATTCCCAAGGAAGAGCGTACCGTCCCCTCGATCGAGTCGCGCCTCCGCCACAACATCCTGAAGATGCCACAGGAGATAAGACGTGCCTCCGGCATCGTCATCTACGGCAGAAGGATCAAGAGCCTCGTCTTCACGACCGACCTTGCCATCATCAAGAACTGCGATGCGGATGCCGTGTTTGCGGTCTATCCCTTCACGCCCCAGCAGTCCATCTCCGCTGCCATCATCAGCGCTGCGAGCGTGCCGGTATTCTGCGGCGTCGGCGGCGGCACGACACGTGGCATGAGAACAATATCGCTTGCGAAGGACGTGGAGTCCCAGGGTGCCATGGGCGTCGTCCTCAATGCACCGATCTCGAATGTGAACCTGCTCGGCGTCTCCCGCGCTGTCGATATCCCGACCGTCGTGACGGTCGCGACACCCCAGACCGACATCGATGCCCGCCTCGCTGCAGGCGCTGCCATCCTGAATGTCGCAGGAGGCAAGGAGACGGCCAATATCGTGCGGGCCATCCGTGTCAAGCATCCGACAGTTCCTATCATTGCAACTGGCGGCAACAAGCCGGATACCATCCTGGCCACAATAGAGGCAGGAGCCAACGCGATCACGTACACGCCGCCTTCGGTGCAGGAGCTCTTCTCCGAGATGATGGCACGATACCGGAGCTAGTGAACCAGCAGGAATGCCTGCATAAGGCATAGAACATGCAGAGCGGAATCCTTTGGGGTTCCGCCCTGCTCGTTTGCTTTCTATCAACGCTCCTGCGTTTCAGGGCGCTTTATCATGAACCGCTGAACGGAAGGCAGATATCCGCCCATGCGGCGAAATCCATAACACAAACGGCGCCGTCATACAGTAGGAGTCGAGCTCTTGGAGCTGAGAGACCCCACCGCTGAGGCAAGACCTCCTAAAACGCAGAATGTCTTTCATCTCAGGGGGAGGCGCGCAGCAACGTTCTGGTCAGCATGCTCCCTATGAGCAAGGGCATTATCAGCTGCATCAGCGCTGTCTGCATATGCATTGTCTTCGGAATCGGCAGCCATGCGAGAATCGGCGCAGTCAGCACCCTGCCCGAGGATGGCGGCAAAGCAGATCCGGAATCTGTTTCGGACGCCATGTGCCCCCATGAAGCTCCCCTGATCTTCGCAGGCAAGCCTACGGCCCCGCTCGATGCCAGAAACCGGAAGAGGGCAGCCGATATGCTCCTCGGGCAGACGGCACATGGCGCATCCTTCGTCCTTGAACTCTGGGTGCTACCCCAGAAGGATGCAGCCGGTTTCGGAGTCCTTCACATGGGTGACATGGGGCGTCGTTGCAATGGCCTTTGCCATATCCCAGTCCCCTACGCAGCCGGAGAGATGCACCGCTGCCACAATCAGCGACTCTGCGGGAAAGGACAGAGCGAAGCCCGCAGCCACGATGCCTGCCGTCACAAGGACGGTCGGCGCCAAGAGCACGCAGATGAAGAGTCCCTTCGGCAGCATGCAGTCATCAGTCCTCGTGTAGAGGAAGCCTGCCGCAGCGCCGAAGCTGATATGGCACTTGCCATGGGACATGATGAGGAAGAAGAGGGCATGCACGAGCTCGTGGACAGCAAAGCATGCCATCATGACAAGGACAGCCCAGAGCACGGCCCAGCCGTCGCGGAAGATGGTCCATCCGCCGAAGGCTGCCGCAATGAGCGAGAGAGCCAGGCCCAGGGCCAGCGCGAGCACAGACTGCACGAGCATCCTTCTCTGCAGCACGGCATCGCCGAGCACATCGACCTCTCCTCTGACTTCCACAGACGCTCCCTCCTTCAGCAAACACACATTCCATTCTGCCCATACCGCCTGCCGTGGCATACAATAGAGCGTGCCGTATAGCCAAGAATGAAGGATAGGTCATGGCTTCAGAAGCAGCTAAAGCATCCACAGAGCGCCCGCAGTTCCCCAAGCGTGCGGTCATCACCGGCGGCATGCCGTATGGCAACAAGAATCTCCACTTCGGGCATATTGGCGGCGTGTTCGTGCCTGCCGACTTCTTCGCCCGCTTCCTGCGCGACCGCATCGGCCGCAAGAACGTGATCTTCGTCTCGGGTACCGACTGCTATGGCTCCCCCATCATGGAGGGCTACCGCAAGAAGGTGGAAGAGGAAGGCTACGAGGGCACGATCGTCGACTATGTCCAGGCGAACCACAACCTCCAGAAGGAAGCTCTGGATGCCTATGGCATCTCGCTCGATATCTTCGCAGGCTCTGGCCTCGAACCGGCACGTCCGATCCATGCAAAGCTCTCGAAGGAGATCTTGGAGCGCCTCTATGAGCGTGGCTATCTGAGGAAGATGTCCACGAGGCAGTTCTACGACGTGAAGGCAGGCCAGTTCCTGAATGGCCGCCAGGTCATCGGCCGCTGCCCCGTCAAGGGCTGCAAGTCCGAGAAGGCCTACGCCGACGAGTGCGATCTTGGCCACCAGTTCGACCCCGAAGAGCTCATCGACCCGGTGAGCCAGCTTACCGGCACGAAGCCGGAGCTCCGTCCTGTCGACAACTGGTACTTCGATCTCCCTGCCTTCCGCAAAGACCTCGAGAAGCTCACGGACGAGTGGGGCAAGGATCCGCAGGTGCGCCCGATTGTCACGAAGACGGTCCGCGAGAGCCTCGTCGACCCGGTCATCTACATCCAGCAGCGCTTCGAGGACGCCTTCAAAGCTGCAGAGCCGAAGCTTCCGGCCCATACCGTGACGCCGGCAGAGGGCAACCAGCAGTCCTTCTCTGTCAGCTTCGGGAACTGGGAAGACCGCGACCATGCCCGCGAGATCCTCGAAGAGGCAGGTGTGCGCTTCCGCACCGGCAAGACGCTTCTCCCCTTCCGCCTCACCGGCAACATCTCCTGGGGCGTCCCGGCACCCGATCTCGAAGACACGAAGGACCTCACAGTCTGGGTCTGGCCTGAAAGCCTCTGGGCACCTATCTCCTTCGTGCAGACCGTGCTTGCGAATGCCCCTGAAGGCCGCTACTCCTCCACGGACTGGCATGACTGGTGGTGTGCAGACGATGCAAAGGTCTTCCAGTTCATCGGCCAGGACAACATCTACTTCTACTGCGTCGCGCAGCCTGCGATGTGGGAAGCGCTCGACTGGGGCCTCTTCCAGGACACGCCAGTCGCGAACTACCACATCCTCTTCATGAACAAGAAGGCCTCGAGCTCCGGCAAGATCAAGCCGCCCATGGCAGAGGAGCTTCTGGACCACTACACGCCCGAGCAGCTCCGCACCCACTGGCTGAGCCTTGCTCTCGACCAGAAGGCTGTGAGCTTCTCTCCGAAGCCCTATGACACCTCCGTGAGCCATAAGGACAAGAAGACCGGCGAAGAGATCCTCGTGAAGGACGATCCGCGCGTCGTCGACCCTGCCCTCAAGGAGAGCGCCTTCCTGACGAACATCTTCAACCGCCTTGCGAGGAGCTGCTTCTACGGTGCCGCAAACAACTGCGACGGGCACCTGCCAGAAGTCGCACCTGAGCAGGAAGTTGTCGATGCTGCAAACGAGGCGACGCTTGCCTTCGAGCGTGCCTGCGCCGTCTTCGATGCCCATACCGCACTCTCTGTCGCAGAAGAGTACTGCCGCGCTGCCAACAAGCGCTGGGGCGACGAGTCGAAGGCTGCCAAGGACGACCACGAGGCCTACGTCCAGGCACTTGCCAATGCGTTCCGAGCGCTTCGTACCGTGACGCTTCTCATGCATCCAGCAACGCCTTTCGGCTGCGCGAAGATCTGCGAGCATCTGAACTTCAAGCCCGAGCTCTTCTTCAGCTGGGACCACGCCTTCGACGGCGTCACCGAGCTCGCTGAAGCGCAGGGTGAGACGCCTGAGACGCACGAGCTCGTAGCGCTGCCTCCGCGCTACGACTTCTTCGAGAAGAAGCCTGGGCAGAAATAGACCACTTCAAGCGTCCGCCTTCGGGCGGGCGCTTTCCTTTGGAAAGGACCTTTCCTCATGCATATGCCTGTCCCGCCACAGCTCCATTTTCCCTCGCCCTATGAGCGCCCCCATGTGGCACCTCTCAGAGCTGAGCTTATCGAGCGTCCTGATGGCGCGAAGATCGCTGCCTTTGCCTATGGGGCAGATGCGCCCTGGAAAGTGAATCCAGAGGATGCACCCGTCCTCTTCCTCCATGGAAACGGCGAAGAGCATGGCATATTCGGACCGACGATCGATGCGGTCGTGGCAGGCGGAAATCCTGCCATCGGCGTCGATTCGCGTGGCCAGGGCAAGAGCACACGGGGGCATGAGCATCTCACCTATGAGCTCATGGAAGCAGATGCCCTTGCCGTGATGGACGCATGGGGCATAGAGAAGTTCCACATCCTCGGCTTCTCGGATGGCGGCATCCTGGCCCTTCTTCTGGCACGCGACTGTCCTGAGCGGGTCCTCTCCTGCACGGCATCCGGCGCGAACCTCTCGCCTGAGGGAATCCTGAGCGACGGATGGGATGTTGAGGGTGCAGCACGTGAGCTCGATGACTGGGCCAGCTGGGAGGAGTCGCTCGACCCGGCAGGTGCAATAGATGCGTCTCTTCTCACGCCCACAGCAGCAGAGGCACGCACGACCGCAGACCTCCTTCGCCTCATGGACGAGGAGCCCCATATCGAGGCAAAGAGCCTCATGTCAATCTCCTGTCCGACCACGATCATGGCGGGAGAGAATGATGTTATAAAGCCCGAGGAGACCGAGGCTATCGCCTCCGCCATCCCAGGCGCAGAGCTTGTGATTGTCCCAGGCCATGGCCATACGCTTCCGAAAGAGGCGCCCCCGGATGTGACGGACGCGCTCTTCCGGACGATGGTAAGTGCCTGCGAGGAATCCTAGGCCTCTTCGAGGATCTTCCCCAGGCGCTCGAGCATCGTGTCGATCTCAGCGTTGGTGATGACAAGAGGAGGCAGGAAGCGCAGGATCGAGTCGCCGATGTGGTTCAGGATGAGGCCTGCCTCAAGGCCCTTGTCTACCGCCTCAGTCGCAAACGGTACATCGAGCTGGGCTCCACGCATGAGGCCATGCCCTCTGACCTCGGTCACATGTGGAAGCTTCGCGAGGCCTTCTGCCAGATGGTTTCCTGCCTCGATCACATGCTCGCCGATGTCCTCCTTGACCATCTCCTCGACGCAGGCACGTCCTGCCGTCGCCGCAAGGCAGTTGCCGCCGAAGGTCGAACCATGGTCGCCCGGATGCATGAGCGAAGCGACCTCTTCGCGAGCGCATACAGCACCCATCGGGAAGCCGTCCGCGATGCCCTTCGCAAGGGAGACGATGTCAGGCTCGATGCCGGCAAGCTGGTAGGCGAAGGGAGCGCCGGTACGGAAGAAGCCGGTCTGCACCTCGTCGATGATGAGCATGAGGTGGTGCTCAGAGCAGAGCTCGCGAGCACGCTTCAGGAACGCTGCCTCAGCCGGCCAGACGCCGCCCTCGCCCTGGATGCACTCGAGCATGACAGCACAGAGGGGACCGGTGCCTGCCGGAGGATTCGCGATGGCAGCCTCGAGGGCATCCGCATCGTTCAGCGGGAAGTCCGCAAATCCTGCCGGCATCGGCAGGAACGACTTGTGGAAGGCTGCCTGGCCGGTCGCTGCAAGCGTTGCGAGCGTACGTCCGTGGAAGCTCCGCTGCGCTGTCAGGATGCCCGTAGCGCCGCCGAGCTCCTCTTCGCCCCAGCGGCGTGCGACCTTGATAGCACCTTCGTTTGCCTCGGCACCGGAGTTGCCGAAGAAGGCCTGCCACTTCGTGCCGGTAGAGCCCGTGATGTGACCCTCTGCATCCGTCGTCTTCGAGAGCAGGTCCGAGAGATCATGCGCAAGCTCCGCCCTGTTCTCCGCATAGAAGTAGTTGCTTGTCTGCCAGACCTTGCCGACCTGCTCGGCGAGGGCATCACGCACGACCGGGTTGCAGTGTCCCAGAGAGACCGCGCCGACGCCTGCCAAGAAGTCGAAATATTCCTTGCCCGTCGAGTCCACGAGAGTGGATCCATGGCCAAGCACCGGCTCGATCGGGAGCCGGCCATAGGTATGCATAACGTACTCGGCGTCTTCTGCAATGAAATCAGCCATATTGCTACTCCTCATCCTGTACAATCATCGTGCCGATGCCGGCATCCGTGAACACTTCCAGAAGCAATGCATGCGGGAAGGTGCCATTGAGCAGATGGACTTCCTTGACGCCGCCTTTGAGCGCTTCTACGACCGAGGAAATCTTCGGAATCATGCCTGCTGAGAGCGTACCGCTTCCCAGCAGCTCTTCTGCCTCGCTCTTCGTGAGCTGCGAGATCAGCGATTCCTCATCCTCCACATCGCGGAAGAGGCCATCCACATCCGTGAGATAGACGAGCTTGTCGGCACCGAGGGCGCTTGCAACCTCTGAGGCTGCGACATCGGCGTTGATGTTGTAGAAGCCATCCTCGCCGCAGCCGACGCTTGCAATGACGGGGATATAGCCATCATCGAGCACCGACTCGATGAGCTCGGTATTCACGTGGGTAATCGTGCCGACTCGTCCCAGAGCGGGATCGGTCTGCTCCACCTCGAACGTCATGCCATCCGCACCCGAGATGCCGACACCGACATTGCCGTAGGCGTTGAGGCCACGGACAAGCGTCTGGTTGACCTTGCCGGTGAGGACCATCTGCACGGCTTCCATCGTCTGATCGTCGGTGACGCGGAGCCCACGCTCGAACTTCACAGGGATATCGAGCTGCTTCAAGAGGGCATTGATGGCCTTGCCGCCACCATGCACGAGCACGATTCTCAATCCCATGAGCTTCATGAGCATGAGGTCGCCCACGACCTGGCGCATGAGGTCTGCATTCTCCATCGCAGCGCCGCCGTACTTCACGACGACCGTGCGGCCGTTCATCTTGTTGATCCAGGGCAGGGCCTCGGTCAGGACCTCTGCTTTCTGTGCGGCTTCGCTTCTGCGCTTGCGCTCTTCTGCCTTCATTGAAGTATCCTTTCCTGAGCGCTAGCTCCGGTAGTCGCCATTGATCGAAACGTAGTCATGCGTAAGGTCGCAGGTCCAGATGCGGCAGTGCGCGCTCCCCTGCCCAAGATCTATGGCTATCGTCACCTCGTCCGCCTTGAAGCGCACGAGCATGTCATCCTCATCGACCAGAACCGGCTGGCCCTTGCGGCAGACCGCAACACCCAGAAAGTCGATATCGACCCTCGTCTGGTCGAAGGGAACGCCGCACTTGCCGGCGGCAGCAGCGACCCTTCCCCAGTTCGCGTCGTTGCCGAAGACGGCGCACTTCACGAGCGGCGAGTTCGCGATGGCACGCGCCACCGTCTCTGCCTCTGCATCTGTCCTGGCACCGACGCAATCGACCGTGATGAGCTTCGTCGAGCCTTCGCCATCTGCCGCGATCTGGCGCGCCAGCTCCTGGCAGAGCTCCTTCAATGCTGCCGCAAAGACGGCAAAGTCCGCCGAGCCTTCCTGGATCTCAGGGCCACCAGCCGCCCCTGTTGCCATAAGGAAGCAGGAGTCGTTCGTCGAGGTATCGGAGTCGACTGTGACCTTGTTGTAGGAGTCCTGGACCGCAGCAAGAAGCGCTGCATGCGCTGCCTTCTGCGAGACATTTGCATCGGTCGCCACGACGGAGAGCATCGTAGCCATGTTCGGCTGAATCATGCCGGAGCCCTTCACGAAGCCGCCGAGGTGGATCTTCGTGCCCGAAGGCAAGGTTCCCTTAAGCGCTGCCTCCTTCGGGTGCGTGTCTGTTGTCATCACGGCACACGCCGCATCATGCGCGCCTTCAGCGGTTGCTGCGAGCTTTGACACGGCTTCCGGGATGCCCGACTCGAAGGGCTCCATCTCGAGCTGCGGTCCGATGACGCCGGTCGATGCGACCTCGACCTCGCTGTCTTCGCAGCCGAGCGCCTCGGCGAGCATATGGGCGGATTCTTCTGCATGCGCGAGTCCCAGCTCTCCTGTCGCGGCATTCGCGATGCCGGAGTTGAGCATCACCGCACGGATCTTGCCTGTGGCAGCACGCTTGCGGTCGAGCTGGACCGGAGCTGCGCAGAACTGGTTCTGCGTGAACGTGGCGGCGCAGGTAGCCGTCTTGTCGGCGACAACAACAGCCAGATCGAGCCTTTCGGGATTCTTCCGGAAGCCAGCGTGGATGCCAGAGGCCTTCACGCCTTGAGCGGCACAGACACCGCCTTCGCAGGTTGAGAAGCCTTCCGGCATGGCCCCGGTAGCAGAGACAGGGACCGCAATAGGTTCATATGCATTCATTTGTTTTTCAGGCCTTTCGAGCAGAGGCAGCTTCTGCTGCCGGATGGACGGAGACGTGCAAGCTATGCCTCCTCTGCCCGCGACCGATCATGCCAGGGGCTGTATGAGATCGAGCCCTTCTGTTTCCGGGAGTCCGAAGACGGCGTTTGCGCACTGGATTGCCTGTGCCGCAGCGCCCTTGCCCAGATTGTCGATCGCGCAGGAGACGATGGCCATGCGTCGTCGTCGCGTATCGAATCCAAGGCCCACCTGGGCACGTGCGGAGCCAGCCACAGAGGCAGTCTGCGGCATCTGGCCCTGGGGCAGCACCTCGACAAGGGGCTCCTTCTCATAGTGTGCTGCATAGGCGTCAAAGAACTCATCTGCCGTGACATCTTCTGCCATGGGCAGATAGACGGTAGCCAGAAGGCCGCGCTTGAGCGGGGCCAGGTGCGGCGTGAAGACGACAGAGATGGGACGTCTGGCAGCAGCTGAGAGCGTCTGCTCCATCTCAGGGGTATGCCTGTGATGGGCAACGCCGTAGGCCTCTACGGACTCGTCGGCGTGGCAGAAATGAGTGCGCGCATTGGGCGTCCTGCCGGCACCGGTGACGCCGGAGATGGCATCGGAGATCACAAGGTCGCCCGAAACGAAGCCTGCTTCGAGCGCCGGCACCGAAGCAAGCGCCGTCGCCGTCGGATAGCAGCCAGGAGCAGCCACCAGCACGGCCTTGCCGCTTTCACGCTTCTCGGCGAGCTTTGCAAGGTCTTTGCGCGCAAGCTCGGGCAGGCCATAGACCGCCTCGTCCAGAAGCTCAGGAGAGGTGTGCTTGACGCCGTACCACTCCTCATAGACTGAGGCATCCTTCAGGCGGTAGTCGGCAGAAAGATCGATGACGGAGACGCCAGCTGAAATAAGCGCAGGCGTGAGTGCCAGAGACGCCGTATGCGGCACCGCGAGAAAGGCGACATCTGCTGCTGCGGCGATATCCTCTGCGACAGGTGCCGAGAAGGCCAGGTCCGTGATGCCGGCGAGGCCGGGATAGACCTCGGCGAGCTTCGTGCCGACAAGCTTTCTGTCTGTTGCCATCGCCAGTTCGAAGGAAGGATGGCGGAGAAGAAGCCTCACAGCTTCGATGCCTGCATAACCAGTAGCACCTACGACGCAGGCACGTATGCTCTGGGACATCCCCAACACCTCATCTTTCCTTGAATCTCATGTATGCACCGTCACGTATCAGGCGGCTTCGATTTGTTGCAAGCATCCTAGCACGCAAGAGGTGGATGAGCCCCGCAAGCTTGCGTTGTTTTCCTTCTGGACACATTCCTGCAACAGAGCGGATGCAGGTGTCAAGTAAAAGTTAGGACAATCTATCCATTATTCTGCATAGATTCATCGGCACTCGGGAACGTGACCGTAATGGTCGTCCCCTCGCCGAGCTTGCTCTTGAGATCGATCTTCGCGTTATGGAAAGCGGCAGCATGCTTCACGATAGCAAGGCCGAGACCTGTTCCTCCGTTGGAACGAGAGCGGCTCTTGTCGACACGGTAGAAGCGCTCGAACACCTTCGGCTGCGCCTCTTCGGGGATGCCGATGCCGGTATCGGATACCGATACGGTCGGACGACCCGCTATCTGATACACCCAGACGTATACCTTGCCATTCACGCGGTTGTAGCGGATAGCGTTGTCGCAGAGATTCGATGCCATCTCATCGAGCAGCCCCGCATTGCCGACGACCATGCACTTCTGCCCTTCGAGCGTAAGGCGCACACCGGCACGCTCTGCCTTGTCCTGGAGGCGGTCCGTGACGTCTCCTGCAATCTGGCAGAGGTCACATTCTGTCTTGGGGCCCAGGAGCTGCGAGTCGCCCGCACGCTCCGACTCATCCATCTTGGAGAGCGTCAGGATGTCGCTCACAAGCGACGAGAGGCGCCTGGCCGAGCTGTAGATGCGTCCTGCGAACTCAGGGATGTCCTCGGGACGGGCAATGCCGTCACGTATCAGCTCAGCAGCGCCCTGGATCGAGGCAATCGGTGTCTTGAGCTCGTGCGTCACGTTCGCCGTGAACTCGAGCCTATAGGCGTCAGCATCTCTCAGCTTGTCCATCTGGGCTATGAGCTCTGCCTGCTGGTCGTTCAAGCGGTCTACCAGAGGCTCAAGCTCACGGTAGGGAGCCTCTGCCTTGGCAGCCGTCGTATCGATATCAAGTATGGGCTTCACGAGGCGCTTCGAGAGCATGCGGCTTGCCGCCCAGGCACCGAGCACGACGAGCGCGACAATAGAGACAAGAAGGCCGATATCGTGCGTGAAGATCGCTGTCACGGACTCCCGGTCCTCAGAGAGCCTCAGGACGTCGCCCGAGCCAAGCCGCTGCGCGTAGTAGAGCGAGACATTGCCTGCGGTATCGGAGGGGCGCTCGGTCTCCCCGGTGCCAGAAGACAGAGCCTCCTGGATCTCCTGTCGGTCTGCGTGGTTCGGCAGGCTCGAAGCCTCGAACTTTGTGTCGTAGATGACCGTGCCGTCAGGAGCGACGAGCGTCGCCCTCATCTTCTGCGGTGTCAGCATGCGCACGATATCCTGATCCGTATCGGTCGTATCGTCGGAATTGAGCGATGCCGCTATTGTTGCGCACTGGTCTGTCAGCTCATGCTTTGCATCGTCGACGAGCGTCGCATGGAAGACAAAAGCCGCCGCAAGCGTGGCCACGACAGCCACGCCCACGGCGAACATTGTGAGCGCTATGAAGATGATGCTGGAAAGAGACCGGGCCTCATGCTTCTCAGCCATGCTATCCCCTCAGACGGTACCCCACGCCTCTGACCGTCTCGATCAGGTCGGCTGCATCTCCTAGCTTGGAGCGCAGCGTCTGGACATGGACATCGACCGTGCGCGACCCGCCATCGAAGTCCCAGCCCCAGACACGCTGGAGCAGGGTCTCGCGCGTGAAGACCTCGCCCGGCGAGCGCATCAGGAACTCAAGCAGGTCGAATTCCCTCATCGTGAGCTGGAGCTCCTCGCCGTTCAAGGTCACTTCACGCCTGCTGGGCCAGAGCGTGAGCGGCCCGCACTTCAGGACCTCGGCGTGCTGCGACTGCGAGTGCTTGCCGACATGGCGGAGCATGACGCGGACACGGCTCACCATCTCCATCATGCCGAAGGGCTTCGTGAGATAGTCGTCTGCACCCATATCGAGGGCACGGACCGTATCGAGCTCGGTATCCTTCACCGTGAGCATCATCACGGGAACATCCTTGAGCTCAGGCGTCTGGCGAATCCTCTTCAGGATCTGGATGCCGTCGGTATCGGGAAGCATAATATCGAGGAGGATGGCATCAGGCACGCGCTCGGCGCATCCGCGCCTGAACTCGACATCGGAGTCGAAGCCTCTGGCATCGATGCCCGCCTGCGTCAGCGCATAGATCGTGAGATCGCGGATATTCTTGTCGTCTTCGACGTAGTAGACCACAGCTAGTCCTTGTCCCCCATCGTGCGGCCGCGGTAGCTTCCCGTAGCCCTGAAGATTGCCCAGTCAGCAATGCTCTGGGAGTGGTCGCCCATGCGCTCGTAGTATTTGGCGATGGTAAGGACTTCCGGAGCGACAGCTGCCGGCTCGGCACCAGTCTTCAGCAACTCTACTACATCGCTGCGGATCTTTTCAAAGAGTTCGTCGACGCCGTTGTCAAGCGGGAAGACCTCCTCGGCCATCTTGACGTCTGAGCCCTCGAAGGCCTTGAGTGCCTTCTCGACCATGCGGGCAACCTTCTCGGCGAGCTGCGCCAGCTCGGGAGCAAGCTCGGAATGTGCGATATCGTACTCTTCGATGAGAAGGGCGGTCTCGTAGGCCATCTCGTCGATGCGGGCAAGGTCTGTGATGGAGCGGAAGCAGCCCGTGACGAGACGCAGGTCGGATGCAAGCGGCTGCTGCAGGAGCATGAGGTTCATGCAGGAATCCTCGATGCTGCGGCGGAGCCTCTCGGAGTCATTGTGGCGGTCCTGGACATCCTTGGAGGCGCCGGAGTCCGCGTCGCCCACGGCGCGTGCCGTATCGCGAATGGACTGGACAACCTGGTTGCCAAGCTCGGTCATGTGCTCGGACAGGGTATTGAGCTGCTTGAGATATGCGGTTCTCGACATATTAGCCAAACCTTCCTGTGAGGTAGTCCTCCGTCTGCTTTTCCTTCGGTGCGGTGAAGATCTGCGGCGTCGGTCCGCACTCGATGAGCTTGCCCAGATAGAAGAAGGCGGTCACATCGGAGATGCGGGAAGCCTGCTGCATGTTATGGGTGACGATGATGACAGTATGCTCCTTGGCAATCTGCTGCGCGAGCTCCTCGACAAGGCCGGTAGAGATCGGGTCGAGAGCGCTTGTCGGCTCGTCCATGAGGAGGACATCCGGGTTCACGGCAAGCGCACGTGCGATGCAGAGACGCTGTGCCTGGCCGCCGGAGAGCGAGAGTCCGGAATGGTCGAGCTTGTCCTTGACCTCATCCCAGAGGCCGACGCCTTTGAGCGTGGACTCGACGATTCCGTCAAGCTCGGACTTCGAAGGACGGCCATGACGGCGGAGGCCATAGGCCACATTGTCGTAGATGGAGATGGGGAACGGATTCGGCTTCTGGAAGACCATGCCGACACAGCGCCTCAGCTCATAGACATCGATGTCCTTGTAGACATCGGTCTCGCCGAGCTTGACGGTGCCGGTGACCTTGCAGCCCTGGACACGGTCGTTCATGCGGTCGAGGCAGCGCAGGAGCGTCGACTTGCCGCAGCCGGAAGGCCCGATGAAAGCCGTGATCTTGCCGGCAGGCATGTTCACGGAAATGTCGTGGAGGGCCTGGAAGTCCCCATAGAACAGGTCGAGATGCTCGACCGACATTGGTGTCGCCATTATCCAAACCTTCCCGTCAGATAGTCGTCGAGACGCTGGTCCTTCGGATGGGAGAAGAGCTCTGCCGTCTCGCCGGTCTCGATCATGTCGCCCAGAAGGAAGAAGGCGGTGCGGTCGGAGACGCGCATGGCCTGCTCCATGTTGTGGGTGACGATGATGATGCACATGCCCTGCTGCGCGAGGTCGCGGATTGTCTCCTCGATCGCGAAGGTGGCGATCGGGTCGAGGGCCGAGCAAGGCTCGTCCATAAGGATGACATCAGGGTTCATGGCAAGGGTGCGTGCTATGCAGAGACGCTGCTGCTGGCCACCGGAGAGCGCATAGGCAGAGCCGTAGATCTTGTCCTTGACCTCATCCCAGATGGCAGCCTGCCTGAGACTCTTCTCCACAAGCGCATCGAGGTCTGCCTTCTTCGTGATGCCGTGCTTCCTGGGTGCGAAGGCGATGTTCTCGTAGATGGACTTGTGGAACGGGTTCGGCTGCTGGAACACCATGCCGACATGGGTGCGCAGGGAGAACGTATCGATCTTGTGCTGGTTGATCTCCGTGCCATGGTAGTAGATCTCGCCGCCGATCCTGCAGTTCGGGATCTCGCGGTTCATGAGATTGAGGCAGCGCAGGAAGGTGGACTTGCCGCAGCCTGAAGGGCCGATGAGGGCTGTGACGGAGCCGAGGCCGAACTCGAGGCTCGTGCCCTTGAGGGCGCGCTTCTCGCCGTAGTCGACGGTGAGATCGACTGTCTTGATGGCTGCCTCGCCTCCAGCGTAGCTGCTCTTGCCTGCCGGCGTCACGAGCGATGCTGCCATCGTCTGATTCATGCTCATTCGGCCGTCATCTTCTTCCCCATATGCTTGCCCACGATGCGGGCGATGATGTTGAAGGCAAGTATGCAGACCATGAGGACTGCTGCGGTGCCCGCAGACACGGCAGAGAGGTCAGGCACGACGCCCTCGGAGTTGATCTTCCAGATGTGGACGGCAAGCGTCTCGGCAGGCCTGAACACGTTGAGCGGGTTCGCCTGGCTCGTGATCGGTGCTGTCCAGTTGAGAGCAGGTGCCGACTGGCCTGCCGTGTAGATCAGCGCTGCTGCCTCGCCGAAGACGCGTCCTGCAGATAGGATGACGCCGGTGACGATGGCGGGCATGGCGGCAGGGATGAGCACCTGGGTCGTTGCCTCCCAGCGGGTGAGGCCGAGAGCAAGGGCGGCGTCCCTCTGGTCGCGCGGCACTGTCTCGAGCGCCTGCTCGATGACGCGGACCAGGATAGGCACATTGAACATCGTGAGCGCGAGGGCGCCGGAAAGGATCGAGAAGCCCCAGCCGAGCTGCAGGACGAAGATCAGCATGCCGAAGAGGCCGACGACGATCGAAGGGAGGCTCGAGAGCGTCTCGATAGCGGTCTTCGCGATGCTCGTGACAGGGCCGACCGGTGCGTACTGCGTCAGGAAGATGGCGCCACCAAGAGAGATCGGGAGCGAGATAAGTAGCGTCAGGATCAAGAGATAGAACGAGTTGAAGAGCTCAGGTCCGATGCCGCCGCCTGCCTTGAACTGCTCAGGCTTCGCCGTAAGGAAGTGGATATCGAAGAGCTTGCAGGCACCCGAGACGACGATGTAGGCGATGATCGCGACAAGCGCGATGAGGATGAGCGCGACGATAGCGGTCAGGATGCCCGTTGCGATCTTGTCCTGGGTCTTGGCCGTCTTCGTGGACTTCGTTGCCGTGAAGGTCGTGGCCTTCGTTTCTTCGCTAGCCATTCTTGGCCGCCCCCTTCCTGCCGATCAAGTGGACTATCAGGATGAAGAAGAGCGACATCACGAGCAGCACGAGAGCGAGCGACCAGAGGACATCGTTGTAGACGGTGCCCATAGCCTCATTGCCCATGCCCATGGTAAGGACGGACGTGAGGGTCGCTGCCGGCGTGAAGAGGCCCTGCGGCATCTGGGCTGCGTTGCCGACGACCATCTGGACGGCAAGTGCCTCGCCAAAGGCTCGGGCCATGCCCATGATGACAGCAGTCAGGATGCCCGGAAGCGCAGACGGGATCACGACGTGCAGGATCGTCTGCCACCTCGTGCAGCCAAGGCCGTAGGAGCCATCGCGATAGGCCTCAGGAACAGCGGCGAGGGCATCAGTGGAAAGCGACGTGACCGTCGGCAGGATCATGAAGGCAAGGACAATCGAGCCTGCCATGATGCCGTAGCCGGTGCCGCCTGCCCAGGAGCGGACCCAGGGGACGATGATGGAAAGGCCGACAAGGCCGAAGACGACAGATGGGATACCCGTGAGGAGCTCGATCATCGGGCGGAAGACCTTGCTGCCGAAGCCCGGCTGGATCTCGACGACGAAGATTGCTGCACCGAGCGCGAACGGAAGCGCCAGCACGCAGGAAAGGAGCGTGACAGCAAACGAGCCTGCAATCATGGGGAGAGCTCCCATGAGCGGCTGGCCATCATCGCCTGTCTGGTGCGGGTTCCAGGTCGTGCCCGTAATGAACGAGCCGAAGCTGATGCCGTCTGCCGTGAAGGTCGCAAGGCCTCTCGAGCAGACCATGAAGATGAGCGTCACGACAAGAAGAACGACGAAGAGCACGCAGGCTCCGGTCAGGATCTTTCCCTTCCGCTCTATCCGGTACTTCGAGGAGGAGCCTTCGGCTATGCTCCCCGCAGCACCTGTACTGTTAGTGGACACTGTTCCTCCTGAAAACTGCAGCTGCATGGCAAGACGGCACCTGGCGCATGTGCGCAGATGCCGCCTCGCATGCCGCTAAATGGCGGCTGGGCCAAAGCCCTTACTTGTTCGTGACGTTGCCGTCTGCGTCACGGGCGACCTTCATGCCAGTGACAGGGATGTAGCCCGTCTGCTCGACGAGGGAGCCCTGGACATCGTCGGAGAACATGTAGTCGATGAAGGCCTGCGTGGTCTCGTCAGGATCTGCTGCGGTGTACATATGCTCGTAGGCCCAGATCTTCCAGTCGTTGGTCTCGACGTTGGCTTCCTTTGCCTCGACGCCGTCGACCTTGAGTGCCTTGAAGGTGTCAGCGAAGTAGGAGAAGGCAAGGTAGGAGATGGCACCCGGGGTCTGGGCGACCATGGATGCGACGGTGCCGGAGGAATCCTGCTCCTGCGGCTTGAAGGACTCGGGGACCTTGTCGGAGCCGAGAACAGCGGACTCGAAGGTTGCACGGGTGCCGGAGCCGGAAGCGCGGTTGATGACGACGATGTCCTGATCGGAGCCGCCCACGTCCTTCCAGTTCGTGACCTCGCCCATGAAAATCTTCTTGAGGTCGGCCATGGAGATGTCGTCGACCGTGACCTCAGAGTTCACGACCGGGCCCATGCCGACAACGCAGACCTGGTTGTCCTTGAGCTTCTTTGCGTCATCCTTGTTCGAGAGCTTCTCCTCGGCGAAGACATCGGAGTTGCCGATCTGGACAGCACCCTGGGAGATCTGCGTGATGCCCTGGCCGGAACCGCCACCCTGGACCGTGATCTGGACATCCGGGTAGGTCTCCATGAACTGCTCGGATGCAGCCTCGACGAGCGGCTGGAGTGCCGTGGAGCCGACAGCGGTGATGCTGCCGGACAGATTCTTCGTCTCGCTCGAGCTGGAGTCTGTGGTGGACGTGCTGCCACCGCCGCAGGCGGCAAGGCCGAGACCTGCGAGTGCTGCAGCGCTTCCGCTCATAGCAAGGAAGCCGCGACGGGTAAGGCTCTTTGACATATCTGTCCCTCCTGAGACTGGGCAGCCCTTCGTGTATATTCGGAAGTTCCTGCATGGTGCAAGGCTGCCCTCTGCTGACTTGAATGCTAGGGCCTGAAAGAGCTCCGAAATCTGCGCCCACCCGTCTATTACGCAGCTTTGATACCGGCTTACATGTCCTTTACAATCCCAGTTCAGCGACTCTGTTTATATAGGGAAGCCATTGCGTGGCTTCCACAAAGGCAGTTTTCCTGCACGGTTCTCTCCCCCGGCGCACCTCCTCTGCACACTCTGTACATAGTTGTCTAGGTACCTTGACATCTATTTGCTAGGTACCTAACATTTTATAGGAAAAAACATTTGCCCACCTTGCGATTCCACAGGCGGGCCCGAGAATCAGAAGAGGTGAAACATGGCAAACGGAACGGGGGCACGCTGCTGCAGGCCCCCTGAGCATCGTTCAGAATCGACAATCGAGCACAGCATCATGCAGGACTTCGGCTACTTCGGTCACTTCATGCATGTGCACAGCGGCGGCAGGAGCGGCAAGCAGCATATGCTCATCAAGCTCAGCCTTGCAGGCGGCACGCTCCAGCAGCGCGACCTCCAGAACTCGGAGCCGATCAGCTCCGCATCTCTGTCCGAAGTGCTGACGAAGCTCGAGCGTGAAGGTCTTATCGTGCGCACGCGCTCCGAGAAGGACAGAAGGCAGCTCGATATCACGCTGACCGATGCTGGCTGGAAAGAGGCAGAAGCGCTTGCCAAGCGCCGGCAGGCATTCGAATCCCATGCGTTCGATATCCTCACGGACAACGAGCGCACGCAGCTGCTCGAGACGCTTGACCGGCTGGTCGGTCATTGGAATGAACTGGAAGACGAGAGAAAGAAGGCGATGCCGGAGTGAAATTGACCCGAAGCATCAAGAATGCGATGGAGGCGGGCACGGACAGCACGCTTCCAGAATACGGACTGAGGGAGATAGTGCATACGCTGGCGCAGTCGCTGCGCGAGTACCGCAAGTATGCGTGGGAGACCCCTTTGCTCGTAGCCTTCGAAGCCATCATCGAGTGCACCATTCCGTTCTTCACGGCGCAGCTCATCAATCAGATTGCAGCAGGAGAGCCGCTTGAAGGCATCATCCCTTCTGCTGTCATCTTGATCTGCCTCGCCCTGGTCTCGCTTGCGTTCGGCACCGCTGCAGGCGTCACCTGTTCCATCGGTGCGACCGGCCTTGCCAAGAACCTGAGGCATGACCTGTTCCACAAGATCCAGGGCTTCTCGTTCGCCAATATCGACCGCTTCTCTACAAGCTCGCTCGTGACGAGGCTCACGACCGATGTCACAAACGTCCAGCAGGCCTACATGATGATCATCCGCATGGCCATCCGCTGCCCGATGCTTGCCATCTTCTCCATCATCATGGCATTCATCTCCGGCGGCCCCATGGCAGTCGTCTACGTGATCGTCGCCTTTTTCCTTGGCTATGCCATCTTCAAGATCGCGCTTACAGCCATGCCGATCTTCCGCCGCATCTTCCGCAAGTACGACCGCCTGAACGATTCCGTCGAGGAGAACGTCTCCGGCATCCGCGTCGTCAAGTCCTATGTGCGCGAGGATTACGAGAAGCAGAAGTTCAATGAGGCTTCCGGCACCCTCTATCATGACTTCGTGCACGTGGAGCGCATCCTTGCCTGGAACACGCCGCTCATGACGCTGGCAGTCGATATCATCTACACCTTCGTCATCTACTTCGGCTCGATGGCCATCGTCACGACCCAGTCGCAGGCCATGGGCGTGGGCCAGCTCTCCGCGCTCATCACCTACGGCTTCTCTCTCCTCATGAGCCTCATGATGTTCTCCATGGTCTTCGTCATGATCACGATGGCTGAAGAGTCCTCGAGGCGTATCTGCGAGGTCCTGCAGGAGAAGCCGACGCTTGCCAACCCCGAGCACCCGATCATGGAGGTGCCAGACGGCTCCGTCGATTTCGACCACGTGAGCTTCAAGTACTCCGAGAAGGCAGAGCGCCCCGCGCTCAAGGACATCGACCTCCATATCAAGAGCGGAGAGGTCATCGGCATCCTCGGCGGAACTGGCTCCTCGAAGTCGACCTTGATCCAGCTCATCAGCCGCCTCTACGATGCGACGGAAGGCACCGTCAAGGTTGGTGGCCACGATGTGCGCGACTACGATCTCGACACGCTCAGGAATGAGGTCGCCGTCGTGCTTCAGAGGAACGTCCTCTTCTCCGGCACCATCAAGGACAACCTCCGCTGGGGCAACCAGAATGCGACCGACGAGCAGATGCTCGAGGCCTGCAAGCTTGCCCAGGCAGACGAGTTCATCCAGCGCTTCCCTGACAAGTACGACACCTATATCGAGCAGGGCGGCACGAATGTCTCTGGCGGCCAGAAGCAGCGCCTCTGCATCGCCCGTGCCCTCCTGAAGAACCCGAAGGTCCTCATCCTCGACGACTCCACGAGCGCTGTCGACACGAAGACCGACCGCCTCATCCGCCAGGGCTTCAGGAGCTTCATCCCAAGCACGACCAAGATCATCATCGCGCAGCGCACCTCCTCTATCGAGGATGCCGACCGCATCGTCGTCATGCGTGACGGCCAAATCGATGCCATCGGCACGCACGACGAGCTGCTGCGCACGAACGACATCTACCGCGAGGTCTACATGACCCAGAACAAGCAGTCCCACGACGAGAAGATGGGCGTCCTCGAAAAGGATGCCGAAGCAGGAAAGGAGGCCACGAAGTGAGCGAGGAAGCAACCAAGAAGCAGCAGGCACCGGGCCGCGGCCATGGTGCACAGAATCCCGGCACAACGTTCAAGCGCATCATGTCGCTTGTCTTCCACTACTACCCTGGCCTCGTGACCATCCAGATCCTCTGCATCGTGGCAGCCGCCATCATCGCCTCGGTGCCTTCGATCTTCATGCAGCAGGCCATCGCCGTCGTCGAGGACACGTTCCAGACCGGCGACTGGGCAACGGCGCAGCCCCAGATTCTGCGCATCGTCCTTACGCTCATCGGATGCTACGTCGCCGCCCTTGCCTGCAACATCGGCTGGACGCAGCTTGGCGCCGTCATCTGCCAGGGCACGATGATGAAGATCAGGAACGAGATGTTCTCTCACATGGAGGACCTCCCGATCCGCTACTTCGACACCAACAAGCACGGCGACATCATGTCTCACTACACGAACGACGTGGATACCCTGCGCCAGTTCATCGGTCAGTCGCTCCCGAACCTCTTGACGACCATCATTGCCATGGTCTCTGTCGTCTACATCATGTTCTGGTATTCCGTGCCGCTGACGCTTGTCGTCCTGGTCATGGTTGCAATCATGATGGCCCTGACACGTGTGCTCGGCGGCCGCTCTGCCCACTTCTTCCTGGCGCAGCAGCGTGCTCTTGCGGCCGAGGAAGGCTTTGCCGAGGAATCCATGAACGGCCAGAAGGTCATCAAGGTCTTCACGCATGAGAAGCTGACCGAAACTGACTTCGACAAGGTGAACGAGCAGCTCTTCCAGGCCTCGAAGAACGCGAACATCTACGGCAACACCCTTGGCCCCATCCTCATGAACACGGGCAACCTTGCCTACGTGATCGTCGCCCTCGCAGGCTGCATCTTCCTTGTCGCCGGCATCCCGAACCCCTCGATCTCCGGCATGGTTCTGGGTATCGACATCATCGTCCCGTTCCTGAACCTCACGAAGCGCTTCGCAGGATCGATCGGCCAGGTCTCCCATCAGATCAACTTCGTCGTCATGGGCCTTGCCGGTGCCGAGCGCATCCTCTCGCTTCTCGACGAGGAGCCTGAAGAGGACAACGGCTATGTCACGCTTGTCAATGCCAAGCGCGCCAAGGATGGCTCGCTCGAGGAGACGGACGAGCGCACCGACCTCTGGGCCTGGAAGCACCCGCACGAGGATGGCTCTGTCACCTACACCCAGCTCGAGGGCAAGGTCGACCTCTACGACGTGGACTTCGGCTATACGCCCGAGCACATCGTGCTCCACGACGTGACAATCCATGCGAAGCCGGGCCAGAAGGTCGCCTTCGTCGGTGCGACCGGTGCCGGCAAGACGACGATCACGAACCTCATCAACCGCTTCTACGATATCGACGACGGCAAGATCCGCTACGACGACATCAACATCAACAAGATCAAGAAGGCAGACCTGAGGCGCTCCCTCGGCATGGTCCTCCAGGACACGAACCTCTTCACCGATACCGTCATGGACAACATCCGCTACGGCAGGCTCGACGCGACAGATGACGAATGCATCGCAGCTGCCAAGCTCGCAGGCGCCGACTCCTTCATCACGCGCCTTCCTGAGGGCTACCAGACGATGCTCAGGGACAACGCCGCTTCCCTTTCCCAGGGCCAGCGCCAGCTCCTCTCGATTGCCCGCGCCGCTGTCGCAGATCCCCCTGTCATAATCCTCGACGAGGCAACATCTTCGATCGATACCCGTACGGAACAGATCGTCCAGCGCGGCATGGATGCCCTCATGCAGGGACGCACCACCTTCGTCATTGCCCACCGCCTCTCGACGGTCAGGAACTCCGATGTGATCATCGTCCTCGACCATGGCCGCATCATCGAGCATGGCACGCACGACGAGCTCATCGCCCAGAAGGGCACCTACTACCAGCTCTACACCGGCGCCTTCGAGCTCGAATAGCCGAGGGTTCCAGAGAGCGTCCGGAGCCGGGCAGATGGCCCGGCTCCTTTCATATAGTCTCTTATCGCGGGTATCTTGGTCGCAGGGGAACTACAAGGAGAGGAAAATCATGAGCGAGTACTTTGGAAAGGATGTCCCGAAGCTCGGTTTCGGCCTCATGCGCCTGCCGAAGCTTGAGGACGGCACGATCGATATCGAGCAGACGAAGCAGATGGTTGACCGCTTCCTGGCGGCAGGCTTCACCTACTTCGATACAGCCTATGTCTACACGGGCTCTGAGGATGCAGCGAGGCAGGCGCTCGTCGAGCGCCATCCACGCGATTCCTACACGCTTGCGACGAAGATCAACGCATTGGCGGCATGCACGGATGAGGAATCCTGCAAGAAGCAGTTCCAGACATCGCTTGACCGCACACAGGCAGGGTATTTCGACTACTACCTGCTCCATGCCCTGCAGACCTCGAACTTCAGGAAGTACGACGACTACCACATCTGGGACTTCGTGCACGAACAGAAGGAAAAGGGCCTCGTGAAGCACATGGGCTTCTCCTTCCATGCAACGCCTGAGCTTCTGGACGAGCTCCTGACAAAGCACCCCGAGGTCGACTTCGTGCAGCTCCAGCTGAACTACGCCGACTGGGACAATCCATCCATCACGAGCCGTGCCAACTACGAGGTAGCACGTGCCCATGGGAAGTCCATTGTCGTCATGGAGCCTATCAAGGGCGGAACGCTCGCAGCGCCGCCTCAGCAGGTCGCCGATATCCTCAAGGCAGCCGAGCCCGAAGCGTCGCTCGCCTCCTGGGCCATCCGCTATGTCGCCTCGCTTGACGGCATCATCACGGTGCTTTCCGGCATGTCGGACATGCAGCAGATGGAGGACAACGTCTCCTATATGGAGCACTTCAAGCCGCTCACAGATGACGAGCAGGCAACGATCGGGCGTGCACAGAAGGCGCTCGCCGAGATCAAGCAGGTGCCCTGCACGGCCTGCCACTATTGCACGCCGGGCTGCCCTGTGCACATCCATATCCCGGAAATCTTCTCGGCACTCAACCGCGAGCTTGTCTGGGGCCAGACGGAGCTTGCGAAGAAGGGCTATGAGGATGCAACGAAGGAAGGCACCCTTGCCTCGGCCTGCCTTCACTGCGGCCAGTGCGAGCGCGCCTGCCCTCAGCAGATCAAGTGCATGAGCTGGCTCGAGCGCGCAGCAGAGGCCTTCGAATAGGCTTCCAGAAACCTGTTCTGATAGCATTCAGGTAGCGCTTTGCATAAGGTGTCCACCAATATGCATGATTTTGTGCATGTGGCAGACACCATTTTTGCAACTTGTGGCCTTTAGCTGGATAATCGCCAATCATGTCGGCTTCGGGAGTAGTATAGAGAACATGAATTGACGAGAAGTAGCACTGCGCAATCAGCCAATTCCAGATCTGCAAACGGACCTGATAAGGTCCCCGACGAGATTATGGGTTAGAAGAGATGCGAACACCTGCAAGATTCTTTCGCCATGCCGCTGCAGCAGCCATCACGGCTGCCCTCGTGGCAAGTTCGGTGCCTGTGGCAGCATTTGCTGAAGACACCGACCTCGAATCGCTCCAGAATGCCGCTATCGCGGCCGGCGAGCAGTACGACCAGGCCCAGCAGGAGCTGGACAGCCTGCAGCAGCAGATAGACGACAACGAGGCCCGCATCGAGGAGATCGAAGACCAGCTCCCCGAGCTCAAGGCAAACGCCTCGAACGCTATCGCCACGTCCTACAAGATCCACCAGGACCAGAACTCCCTTCTGGCCCTCCTGCTTTCTGCCGACACGTTCAATGACTTCATCACGCAGCTCGCGTACCTGAACCACATCGTGGGCAATGCGACGAACGATATGAACGATCTTGTCGCAGCTCAGCAGGAGCTCACGCAGAAGCAGGCCGAGCTCTCGCAGCAGAAGGCCGACGAGGAAGCCAAGGTCCAGGCCGCCAAGGATGCCTATGACAGCGCAAATGCTGCCATCGAGGCTGCCAAGGAGAAGGCCATGGAGAACGCCGCTGCCCAGGAAGCAGCCTATGAGGCCGAGCAGGCCAAGGGCCAGCAGGATGCAACGGTGACCGAGATCCAAGAGGCAACACAGGACAGCTCCTCCGACTCCTCTGCTCAGACGAGCACGCAGGCACAGGAGACGTCCTCCCAGAGCCAGCAGCAGGACACCTCCTCCCAGAGCTCTGTCCCCCAAGCCTCCGCTCCCGCCTCTTCGTCTTCTTCCTCTTCGAGCGCAGCGCCAGCCGCGAGCTACACCTACGTCGAGGCATCGATGTACGGCGAGGGCGATGGCCTCATGTATGGCACGACGGCTTCGGGCGATACGCTGACGCCGACATCCATGGGCGTCGCAATGAAGACGATGCCGCTCGGCACGATCATCGAGATCACCTACAACGGCAGGACCGTCACCGCTGTCGTGAACGACCGTGGCCCCTACTCCGGCAACCGCCAGATCGACATGCAGCCTGCAGTCGCATCTGTCCTCGGCTTCTCCGGTGTCGGCACGGTCGGCTACCGCGTCGTAAGCTAGCACAGAGGCTGAAAGACACAGCGAAGGCGGCTCTCCTCGGAGGGCCGCCTTCTTCATGAAACGCTCTGTCTGCTCAGCTCAGCGCCGGTTCTGCTTGCGCTCCTTCATGATGTTGCGGACAATCCAGAGTCCCAGGAAGAGCGCCAAGAAGAAGCCGACGAAGCCGATGATCGGGATGCCGAAGATGACAGGCTGGATGCGGGCATAGTAGATGACCGAAGAGCCGATGAAGAGTCCCGCCACGACGATGCCCATCGTCAAGCGGTCTGCTGCAGCAGCGAGATCGGATATCGGGCTTGTCGTGTCCGAGAAGTCGAGCTTCATCCTGAGCTGGCCGCGCGTAAGCATCTTGGCGGCAAGGCCTGCCTCCGATGCTGCCTCGAGAAGGCCATGGGAGGCTGCCTCGGCCTCACGCGCGTAGGTCTTCGCTTCCTTCTGCACAAAGTCGAGCGGCGTCTCATGCGCACGGATATGGTTCTTCACGATCTCGATGATGGAGACACCAGGAAGGAAGTCGTTCACGACGCCTTCGAGCGTGACAAGGCTGCGTGCAAGCATCGTGACCGTGCCCGGAAGCTCGATTCCGCTCTTCCTTGCCATAGCTATGAGTGAGTTCATGAAGGCAGCGATATCGAGGTCGTCCAGATCTGCCGCACCATAGTCCTCGATGATCGCATCGAGGTCCTCCAGGAGCTGTGCATGGTCGACCTTGCTCGTATCTGAGACGGCGAAGCGCAGAAGCCCGTTCTTGAGACGTGCCGAGTTCCTCTCTGCGACAGCGAATACCATCTCGCGCGTCGCATCGCGGTCATGCGATGAGAGCCTGCCCATGATGCCGAGATCGATATAGACGATCTTGCCGCCTGAGATGATGATGTTTCCGGGATGGGGATCTGCATGGAAGAAGCCATCGTCGAGCATCTGCTGGGCATAGTTGTCGATGAGCTTCATGCCGATCTCGTTCAGGTCATAGCCATCCTCGGCCAGACGCTTCGTGTTCGAGATCGGTATGCCGTTCACATAGTCCATCACCACGACATGGTGCGTGCACCATTTCATATAGGGCTTGGGGCAGCCGATGAACTTCACGTTCGCATTGTTGTGGCGGAACTCCTCGAGGTTCTTCGCCTCGACGAGGAAGTCCGTCTCCTCGCGGAATGAATGCCAGAGCTCCTCGATGACGGAGCCGAGATCGAGCACCTGCGTATCGGGGAGGAAGCGCGAGGCATAGCGGGCAAGGCGGCGCATGATATCGATATCCTGCGCCATCGTCTCCTGCACATGCGGGCGCTGGACCTTCACGGCGACAAGCTCGCCGGTAATGAGGCGGGCCTTGTGGACCTGGGCAATCGAGGCAGAGCCCAAGGGGACATCGTCGATTGCATCGAAGATGTCCTCAATCGGTATCGTATATTCGGACCTCAGGGCCGAAAGGACGGCATCCCTGTCCATCGGCTCGACATTGGCCCTCAGCTTCGTGAGCTCCTGGCAGAACGGCTCAGGCAGGATCTCGGAGCGCATCGAGAGGATCTGCCCTGCCTTCACAAAGGTAGGGCCGAGCTCTTCGAGCATCTTCCTGAGCGTCACCGGCGTGAGGCCGTGCAGGATGTCGTACTTGCGCACGACAGCAAGAATCTCGCCCATGCGCTTCCTGCGCGAGGCGCGCGTCCCGCTCTCATATCCGCCCTGGCGGCCGCCGAGAAGCCCTATCGTCTCTTCGAAGGCGGCATCCTTTATGCCCTCGTAGACGTCCTTGCCCTCGGCGGCTGCCTCTTCATCTGTCTTCTTGGAGCTTGCTCCGGCTTTTCCGGAATCTGCCACGCTCTACTCCGTCTTGCTGTCTGCGTCCTCGGCCTCGGCGTCTTCGACATCGACGTCGACCTTCACATGGGAGGCTTTCGCCGCATCTGCCATCTCCTGGACCTTGCGGACGAACGCGTCGCGCTCCTCATCGGACATGGAGTCGATCTTCGACTTCAGGGCACCATCCGAAACGCCGTCCACGACGTCGCGCGTGCGGTGCCTGAGTTCCTCGTTCAAGGCCTGGCCCTGCTTCACGGTCTCCTCGCCCTTGCGGATGAGATCGTCGAGCATCTCCGTGCTCTTGTCGCTTGCGGTGGCAACGGCACCGACGCCTGCCAGGAAGATCTTGTGCGCAGTATCGAATGCATCGAATCCGGACATGGCAGCTCCTTATCTCGAACAACCAATATGCATTCTTTCTACCCGAAGAGCGCGTCCAATTTCTCGCCGTTTCCGGAGGCGGCCCCTATGCGTGCCGGAATGGAGGGAAAACCTGCTACAGAAATGTCAGCCGAATGCTATCCAGCAGGATGCACTTGGTAACAGTTGAGATAATTTCCGGCTTTTTGCAGAGCTGTATCAGACTGAATAGCTACAGTGTTCGCATCTATACATCTCGCCTTCGCTGCTTCGGCAGGAGGGCGCATCTGTGCCTTGGCGCAGGTGCCGAACGATGGGAGCATGTAGATGGCTCGCGTGTTCAACTTCAACCCAGGTCCGGCAGCAATGCCCGAGAGTGTGCTCCAGGAAGCCCAGTCCGAGCTTCTCGACTACCAGGGCAGTAGCATGAGCGTGCTTGAGATGAGCCATCGATCTCCGGAGTTCGAAGAGATCCTCCAGGATGCCAAGGCAGCCCTCAAGAAGCTCTATCGCATTCCTGACAACTACTCGATCCTGTTCCTGCAGGGCGGCGCCACGCTCGAGTTCGCAGGCGTGCCGATGAACCTCATGTTCACGGGCCATGCCGGCTACATCGTGTCTGGCAACTGGTCGAAGAAGGCCTACAAGGAAGCTGCCAAGTATGGCACGGCAGACCTTCTGGCCTCCTCTGAGGAGACGCACTTCGACCATACCGCAACGATTTCCGGCCCCGTCGACCAGAGCCTCGACTATGTCTATCTCTGCCAGAACGAGACCGTCTATGGAACGATGACAAAGGAGCTGCCGGAGACGGGCTCGGTCGATATCGTTGCCGACATCTCGTCGATGTTCCTCTCCTGCCCGCTCGATATCTCCCGCTATGGCATGCTGTATGCGGGCGCCCAGAAGAATGGCGGCCCTGCCGGCGTCACGGTCCTGATTGTCCGGAACGACCTCCTCGAGAAGGCACCGGCACGCGCCGACATCTGCCCGCAGTACCTTGACTGGCACGTCGAGGCAGAGAAGGACTCGCTCCTCAATACGCCGAACACCTTCGGCATCTATCTCTGCGGCAAGGTGTTCCACTGGGTCGAGAAGACCGGCGGCCTTGAGGCCATGGGCGAGCGCAACTGGACCAAGATGAACAAGCTCTACGACGAGATCGACTCCTCCAAGCTATACAGGGGCCTGGCAAAGCCCGAGGACCGCTCCATCTCGAACGCCGTCTTCACGACCGGCTCCAAGGAGCTTGACGCGGCCTTCGTGGCAGGCGCCAAGGAGCGCGGCATGGTCGGTCTCAAGGGCCACAGGATCCTGGGCGGGATGCGCGCAAGCTGCTACAATGCCGTCTCTCCTGAGGCAGTGGATGCCCTCATCGCCTACATGAAGGACTTCGAGCAGGCAAACGCATAAGAGCCTGATTTCTCATAGATTCGAAAGGAACGCATCCATGCGCTATGTAAAGGTGCTCGACAACATCGCAAAGAACATCACCCGAGACGGCGTGGCCGAGCTCGGCGAAGGCTACGAGAAGACCGACGACATCAACAAGGCAGATGCTATCCTGGTCCGTGCCTCCGACATCCACGGCCTCGACTTCGGGCCTTCGGTCCGCTGCGTCGCCCGCTCCGGCGCCGGCGTCAACAACATCCCGCTCGAGGAGTGCGCTGAGCGCGGCATCGTCGTCTTCAACTCCCCCGGCGGCAACTCGAACGCCGTGAAGGAGCTCGTTGTCGGCATGATCCTCGTGAACTCCCGTGACACCCAGGGCTCCATCGACTGGGTCGAGGACCACACGGACGACCCCAACATCGTGAAGGATGCAGAGCGCAACAAGAAGGCCTTCGTAGGCCATGAGCTCATGGGCAGGAAGGTCGGCGTCGTGGGACTCGGCGCTGTCGGCTCGAAGGTCGCCAATGCCCTTGTCGCCCTCGGTGCCGATGTCTATGGCTACGACCCGTATCTTTCCGTCGAGCATGCCTGGCAGCTCGACCGCTCCGTCAAGCGCGTCGAGAGCCTCGATGACCTCTGCCGTGGCGCCGAATATCTGACGCTCCATGTGCCCGCGAAGGAAGACACGATCCACATGATCTCGACCGAGCAGCTGGCGCTCCTCGCACCTTCTGCGATGCTTCTGAACTATGCCCGTGCCGACATTATCGACGAGGACGCCGTGGCAGCAGCCCTCGAGTCCGGCCAGCTCGGCAAGTTCATCTGCGACTTCGCGACGCCGAAGACGACGAAGATGCCACGCACGACGATTACCCCGCACATGGGCGCCTGCACGAACGAGGCCGAAGAGAACTGCGCGCACATGGCTGTCGGCGAGATGAAGGCCTACCTCGAGATGGGCACGATCAGGAACTCCGTGAACTACCCTGCCTGCGACCTTGGCCCCTGCAAGGCAGGCGGCCGTGTCGCCCTTCTGCACAAGAACGTTCCGGGCATGATCGGCAAGATCTCCTCGATCCTCGGCAATGCCACGGCAAACATCCAGAGGATGGCAAACGAAGCACAGGGAGCGCATGCCTACACGCTGCTTGATACCGATGTGCCCCTCGATGAGGGCACTGTCGATGAGCTTTCCAAGATCGATGGCATCTACCGTGTCCGTGTCATCAAGCCGGCACGCACTGCCTAGCGAAGGAGATTCCGTCCTATGCATGCCTATCCGATGAGCTGCCTTCGTCCTGCGCCTGACAAGGCGGCGACATTTGCAGCCCTTCCCTACGATGTCTTCGACCGCGCCTCCGCCAAGGCCTATGTCGAGGCGCATCCGAAAAGCTTCCTTGCTATCGACCGTCCCGAGACCGCCTTCGGGCCCGACCAGGACATGTATGCCCCTGAGGTCTATGCAAAGGCCAAGAGGCTCCTGGACGAGCGCATCGAGGACGGGACGCTCGTAGCCGATGGCAGGAAGTGCTACTACCTCTATAGGCTCGAGCAGGCAGGACGATCGCAGACGGGCATCGTCTGTGCCGCTGCGGTCGATGACTTCGTCGATGGCACGATCCGCCGCCACGAGAATACCCGTGCCGACAAGGAGAAGGACCGCATCGACCATATCGCGGCCCTCGATGCACAGACGGGTCCGGTATTTCTTGCCTACCGCGACAATCCGGTCCTCGCAATCATCTTGAATGCTGCGATGTCGGGACGTCCGCTCTATGACTTCACGGACGAATATGGCGTGCGCCAGACCGTCTGGAGGGTTGCCCGCCAGGACGCTGTCGATGCGATCGAGGCCATGCTCGAGCAGATTCCCTGCGCCTACATCGCAGACGGCCACCACCGTGCGGCAAGCGCCGTGAAGGTGGCCCTTGCCCGCCGCGAAGAGCATCCGAACGCAAGCTCCAAGGCTCCCTGGAACTTGGTACTTTCCGTCCTCTTCCCGGCCTCCGAGCTCAAGATCCTGGCCTACAACCGTGTCGTCGAGGACACGGCAGGGCTCACGGCAGACGAGCTCCTCGCCGCTGCAAAGGATGCTGGCTTTGCCGCAGAGGGACCCTTCACGGAAGCGCCCGAACCTGAAGAGCGCCACACGTTTGCCCTCTTTGCCGGCGGCTCCTGGTATAGGCTCTCGCTCACCCTCACCCCAGAGGAGGAGCAGGACCCTGTCGCCTCGCTTGACTGCTCGCTTCTCCAGGACAGGTTCCTCTCTCCTGTGCTCCACATCGAAGACCCGCGCCGTGACCCCCGTATCAGCTTCGTCGGCGGCATCGAGGGGACAGAGGCTCTTTCGAAGGCAGCAGGCGATGCAGGCTGCGCATTCTCGCTCTTCCCCACGAGCATGGACGAGCTCATGCGCGTGGCCGATGCAGGACTCCTCATGCCTCCGAAGTCGACCTGGTTCGAGCCGAAGCTCAGAAGCGGCCTCTTCATCCGACCGCTTTCCGGCATCGACCCTGAGCTTGCGATGAAGCAGGAAGCAGGAGAGGCCTAAAAGCCCCAACAGAGATACGCTGGCGGCTCCTCCGGCATGCCGGGGGAGCCGTTCTCTGTGTCAGCTACAATGAAGGCACGAGCAGACTCTCAGGAAGGATCCAAACCATGGGGAAGAAGCGCACGGTTCTCGTCGGTCAGTCAGGCGGCCCCACTGCCGCAATCAATGCAAGCCTTGCAGGCGTCATCGCCTGTGCCCGCGAAGCCGGCGCCCATACCCTGGGCATGCGGTATGGCATTGAAGGACTCTTGGAAGGCAGGACTGTCGACCTCGATGCGGCAGCCCCTGATGCCAAGGCACTCGAGCTTCTTGCACTCACGCCCGCCAGCTATCTTGGCTCCTGCCGCTACAAGCTCCCGGACTATCAGGAGGACGAGGCACCCTACCAGAAACTCTTCGCCCTCTTCGACGAGCTTTCCGTCGACGCCGTGCTCTATATTGGCGGCAACGACTCTATGGACACAATCTCGAAGCTTTCAGCCTACGGTGCCGAGAAGGAGAGCCCGATCCGCTTCGTCGGCGTCCCGAAGACGATCGACAACGACCTCATGGCCACCGACCATACGCCTGGCTACGGCAGCGCCGCGAAGTTCATTGCAACCGCTGTCGGCGAGATTGCACGTGACGCCTCCGTCTACGACCTCAAGAGCGTCGAGGTCATCGAGATCATGGGCAGGAATGCCGGCTGGCTCGCCGCAGCAGCTGCCCTTGCCTCATCTCCTGAGCTCCCCTGCCCCGACCTCGTCCTCCTGCCGGAGGTGCCGCAGACAGAAGAGCACATCGTGGAACGTGTCGCTTCGCTCCTCGAGCACAAGAACACTGTCGTGATTGCCGCCTCCGAAGGCGTGCGCGATGCCTCGGGCAAGCTTCTCTGCGAAGCGGGCGGCGCCAAGGCGGCAAAGGATGCCTTCGGCCATGAGGCAGCGCTTTCCGGCACCTGCCGCTACCTCGCAGGAGTCTTGAAGCGCGAGCTCCATGTGAAGACCCGCGGCACAGAGCTCTCGACCCTCCAGCGCGCGGCAACGCATTGCGCTTCTGCAACCGACCTCGCAGAGGCCAGGGGTCTCGGTGCCGCCGCCGTACGTGCTGCCTTTGCCGGCTCCACGGGCATCATGTGCACGATCGAGCGCGTGAGCTCTCTTCCCTACCAGACGAAGATCGGCACGGTCGCAATCGCCGATGTCGCAAACGAGGAGCGTACCGTTCCTGCCTCCATGATTGCAGCAGATGGCATGCACGTGACCGATGCATACCTGAGATATGCCCGTCCCCTCATCGCGGGAGAGCCGCATCCGCTCTACGTGGATGGCATGCCGCTCAGGCTTCCTGCCTTGGACGCCGCTTCCTGCTAGGCGTCTTCTCCGTCATCACCTTCGCAGCGGTAATGGCCTGCATGCTCGAGACCGACCTCGATGAGCGTTGCCACATGGTCGTCGTCGAGCGAGTAGACCATCCGCTGCCCATCGCGCTTGGAAGCGACGATGCCACGGTCCTTGAGAAGCCTCAGCTGGTGCGAGATGGCTGACTGGGAGACATGGCAGAACTCCTGGAGCTCGCCGACCGAACGGTCCTGGATGCTCAGGGCGCAGAGGATCTGGAAGCGCGTGAAATCGGACAGCGCATCGAAGATCTGCGTTGCCCCATATACGATATCGTCGTCAGCTATCGCCGTCTCGAGATAGCGCTTCTCTGTTTCGCCCATCAGCAATCCCTCTTTCTCCATATTTCCAATCAGTATACGCTCTGCGACGTTTTCAGGTCCGATATGCCATCCCGCGTATGCCATTCCAAACGGTGGGGTAGGTAAAAAGCATCTGCATTCTCTGCGCTCCAGAAGGAGACGGGAGGCCTGGATGGAGAGGCGCACGCAAAAGCTCGCGGCAAGAGCCCAGCTCTTCGTCGTGCTTGCACTCTGCGCCACCGTACTTGCCCAGGCAGGGCTTGCCTCCGCGCTTCCTGCGCTTGCCGCAGGAGCGGCAGCTGCAGCAGCTGTCCTCTGTGGGGCCGCCGCAGCAGGCATGGCACAGGGCGATGCAGGAGGTACGTGCACATCAAAGGAGCATTTCATGGACGAGCAGCATACAGATACCGAACGCAAGGCAGAGGTGCCCGCCCCTGCCCCGAGCGCGCCGGCGACTCCGCTCTCCACGCTCACGGCAGAAACGATCACCAAGAGGCTTCTTGGAGCAGAAGATGCGATAGCAGAGCTCAAGGCCCAGGTCGGCGACATCGCGACCCGGAAGGCCGCCGCCCTCGGCGAGAGCCAGCCAGACGAGCAGCAGAAGGTGCAGACCCGTCCGCAGGCGCCGACAGAGCTCGAGCTCTGGTATGCCCGCATGCTCGAGGAGGCAGGCCTTTTCGACAAGGACATTGAGCTTCCCCAGACGACAGCCGTGCTGCTCCATAGGAGCCATCTCTTCTATCTCCGCGTCATGCAGCCGCGCGTCCCCTTCGGGACGAAGCTTGCCCTCGTTCGCATCGAGGCAGCGCTCAACGCACTGCTCTTCACAACAGGATTCCACAAGGACGATGCACCCCTGACGGAGAGGGAGTGCTTCCGCACGAACCAGAGCGTCGCCCGCTCGATCACCTCGCAGGTCCCGACCATCTCGGACAAGCTCCCCACCCTCGATGAGCCGTTCTCTGACGGCGAGTGGGCAGTGCGCAAGGGCATAGCGACAGAGCTCGAGAGCTTCCGCCTCCCCTACAGGCTCGAGGCAGGATACCGCGTGAACATGCATGAGGGACGGGTGCTCTTCGAGCTCGAAGCGACGCCTGCCGCCTGCTTCCCGAGGAGCGCCTGGGTGGATGGCCTCGGCAGGGTCGTGCCGACGACGCAGTTCATGCGTGCCCGCGAAGCAAGCCAGTATGCGCTGAGAGTAGGTCTTCTTCTTGCCGCAGGCGCCTTCCGCTGCTCCCCTGCCGTAAAGGATGTATTCGTCTCTGCCATGGAGACGACAGGCACGAAGCGCAGCTGCCTCTATACGGTGCACTTCGACAGGAACCGCTTTGCTCTCCTCGATATGGAAGAGATCTCGGATCCCTGGGCTGTCTTCGCATCGTTCGATGCGCACATGGATGCACCGTCCGAAGCCCTGAATCCGATACCTCAGGAGCTGTCTCTTTCGGACGTCCGCTTCTGCCCCGCATTCCGCTACGAGCCAGTCGCCACCTCGAAGAGAAGGATCTTCGGCGCCTCTGCAAAGGCGCTCGGCTGCGACCATGTCTCAGGCCTTGCCATCAACGAGGACACGGCCAGGATCCAGGCAGCAGAAAAGATTGGAAGGAACCTCGGCACGACCGCTGAGGAAGCAGTCCATGCCATCCTTTCCGTCACGAAAGACATGGAGGACGAAGGCGTCCAGGATGCTGCAAAGCGCACGATGGGCCACATCATCGATGGAAGCCTGGATTCTTCAGATGCGCTCTCCATCGAGGATGACTTCATCTCGGGAGACGCCCTCACACGCGCCGTGGAGCGTGCTGAAGGCTTGGCACGCAAGCAGCAGTACTCAGATGCCGCAGCAATCCTCAGAGACGCTCTCAGGGACTATGAGGGCGCACACAGCCTCGCGGATACCGAGACCTCGGTGCACCGCTTCTTCAGAAGCTACTGCGACCGTGCGCTCTTCAACCGCCTCATGGCAAACGAGGGGCAGAAGACCATCCTTGTGCCCGATGCCTACTACCAGGCGCGCCTCATGCTTGCGCAGGCAGCGCTTGCCGGAGGCGAGGCAGAGGAGGCAAGGCGCCAGAGCGCATCGATGATGGTGCTCGCGCCTATGGACACCTCTGCCTATCTCCTCCATGCGCAGGCACAGACCGCCTTGGGCGACCTCGAAGGAGCGAAAGAGACGCTCATCCTTCTTCTCGAGCACGCCTACGACCCCGAGACGCTTGGCAATGCCTATGCAGCGCTTGCCCAGATCTTCGAGCAGATCGGAGATGAGATGGCCTCTGCCGCCTCGTGGCGCAGGTGCACGCGCTTCGTCTCCTCCTCCTACCTCATGGCCGTCATGAACCTGAACTCGCTCTCCCAGAAGAAGCCGACAGAGATGACAAAGATGGAGACCGACGAGGACGTGGACTACGTGCTCGCCTCCCACAATGTGCCGGCAGCGCCGACCGAGGAAGTCTCGGAAGCCTTCGTCCTTGCGATGCGCGCTGCCTTCGATGCCGAGGTCTTCCCCGTCGCGAAGAACTTCGTCGATGTGCTTGCGATGCTTTCAGGCGACGACGTCGTGCTCGATATCAGCCGCTCGCTCGAAGGAGAGCCCGACCGCTAGCATCAGATCCGGCATGCATGAAAGAAGGCCAGGACGCACGTCCTGGCCTTCTTCGTATCGCGTCTGTGCCTTGAGACCTTAGAGGTCGAGATTCATGAGGCGGGCGATGCTCACGATGTAGATCTTGAGAGCGAGCTTCAGCTGGTCCTCGAGGATGCCCTCGTCCGGACCATGCTCGATGCCGACCCACTCAGGCGTCTCCATGCGGGAGTCGTGCGGGCCGAAGGCGCAGGCGTTCTTGAAGTGGCGGGCATAGGTACCGCCGCCAATCGTGAACGGCTTGTCGTCGTGTCCCGTGAACTCGTTGTAGGTCTTGACGAGCGTCTGGATCTCGGCCGAGTTCGGGTCCGTGTAGAACGGCTCGACCTTGCGCTCGGGATGGAATGTGACGCCGAAGCTCTTTGCCAGCGTCTCGAGCTTGGAGTCGAGCTCTTCGCCCGTGACAGAGGTCGGATAGCGGCAGTCGAGCGTCTGGGAGTAGCGGCCGTCCTTGAGATGGATGACGCCACCGCAGCTCGTGAGGGCACCGAACTTCTCGTCGGATGTGGCGATGCCCATGCCCGATCCGTCGCTTGCCGCAAAGATCTTCTGCTCGAACTCGAAGAACTCGCGCTCGTCACCCTCGACGAGATTGTTTGCCAAGAGATAGGAGACGAGCATGCCGATAGCGTTCTTCGTGCCTTCAGGCATCGAGGCATGTCCGCCCTTGCCGTGAGCCGTGAGCTTGGCAAGCCCCTCGCCTGCAGGCTCGATCGCGATGCCCTCTGCTGCCGGAAGCTTGTCGGCATCGGCCTTGAGCACCAGCTCGGCCACACCGGGGATAGCGTTGGAGGCCGTGCCGGCATCGAAGGAGACGATGCGCTGGGCAACCGGTGCTGTCGTGAACGCGCAGCCGTAGAGGCCCTTCTCGCCGCAGATCAGCGGGAAGTCTGCATCGGGCGTGAACAGGAAATCAGGCTCCGGGTAGTGGGCCAGATACCACTCGACATCCTCCATGTTCGTCTCTTCGTTCACGCCGACAAGGCAGCGAAGGGTGTACGGGACCTGCTCGCCCGAAAGCTGTTCCTTGCGTGCGAAGAAGTGTGCCGCATAGAGCGAGAGCGTGAAGGGGCCCTTGTCGTCGAGGACGCCGCGGCCGAGAAGGTAGCCTTCCTTCCTCGTCACATGGAGCGGGTCGGTATGCCAGCCCGTGCCGAGCGGCACGATATCGGTATGTGCGATTGTCGCTATCTGCTTTTCAGATGCCCCTGGAAGGTCCGCATAGCCGATATGGCCGCCGCAATTGTGCGGCTCGAGTCCTAGGCGCCCGGCAACTTCGAGCGCACGTTTGAGCGCCTCATAGGGGCCCGGACCGAACGGCTTCTCTTCATCGGCATGCGCCAGATCCTCTACGGATTCGACCTGCACGAGATAGTCGATGTCACGGATCACGTCGTCCCATACCTCATCCACATAGGCGTCGACTTCTGCGCGCGTAGGTTCTGCTGACATGTGATGTCTCCTTTCAAGGCACATCTCGATCGTCTCTGAACCATCCCAGTGTACGATACTGAACGCAGCAAAGCAGAAATATGCGGAAGGTCATTACCGTGAGTTCATCTTCGCCTGACAAGAAAGCTCTGGCGCCGGCAGCGCCCGAGATGCTCTGGCCGCTCCCCGAGAAGGCCGCCATCTTCGACTTCGACGGCACCGTCTCCGATACGGCGTCTCTCTGGGAGGAGGTGGACCGCGCCTTCCTTGCAAAGCGCGCCATACCCTATGCGGTCGACTTTCCCCGGCAGCTCTCTGCCCTGGGCTTTGCCGAGGGGGCACGCTACACGGTCGAGCGCTACCACCTCGACGAGGATCCGGACGATATCGTGGAGGAATGGATGCGCATGAGCCGGGCGCTCTACATAACGAAGGCCGTGCTCAGGCCCGGCGTGGCAGAGTACCTCGAAGCGCTCCAGCGAGCGCACATCCCCTATGCGCTCGCAACGACCAACACGCCCGATCTCCTCGAGTCCATGCACAGGATCGATATCCAGAAGTGGTTCCCCGTGAAGGTCTATGGGCAGGAGGTCGCACGCTCGAAGGCCTTCCCCGACATCTACGAGGAGGCAGCGAAGAGGCTCGGTGTGGCACCATCTGACTGCATCGTCTTCGAGGACCTCGCCGAAGCCCTTCTTTCAGCCCACCGTGCCGGCTGCACGACCTGTGCCGTCTGCTCAGGCGATGCCCTCCAGGACACGAACGAGGTACGCCGCATTGCCGACATCTATCTCGAAGACTGGCGCGACATCCCGCTCGGAACAGACTAGGTCGGAAACGTCTGGCAGCACAATCCCTCTTTATATGAAACGAGAGGCTCCTCGAAGAGGAGCCTCTTGGCATCACAAAGATATGTCTTGTCTGAGACTAGATCTTGCGAACGTTGGAAGCCTGGAGCTTGCCGTTCTGGCCGGTCGTGATGTCGAACTCCACAGCCTGGCCCTCGTCCAGGGTCTTGAAGCCATCCACCTGAATCTCGGAGTAGTGGACGAACAGATCGTCGCCGTCCTCACGAGAGATGAAGCCGTAGCCCTTGTCGGGGTTGAACCACTTAACAGTACCTTGAGCCATGACGTGCCTTTCTTTCATTTGCCCTGACAGGGCAAAACACAGTGCGCTTGCGCGCGATACCTGCGCCCTTAAGAACGCGTTGTCTATGATACCCTAAGCACCCTTCGCGAAACACGACAATCTCGTTCTGGCATCTCTTTCTTGTGACAGGTCAGAAAAAGTGCAGGTAGATGCCTTGTCAAGTAAGACGGTGCCGCCACTCACGGATTTATATGGCCGCTCGGCGTATCCGTCCGAGCCCAGACACATAAGTCTCTGTTAGACCAGAAATGACATGACATGGCGTCAATACTGTCCTGCTCCCCGCGTATGATGCAGTCGCCAGACAGAACACCAGCAAGCGGGGAACAGGATGATTGACACCATGCTCCATGAGATGCAGGAGCTCACGCTTGGCGACAAGCGCAGGCTGATAGAGGCGACCAAGGCGGCCGTGGCGAGGGAGCTTGGATTCGGTGCAGGCGATGCCCCGGCGGCGTGCCCGA